>Ga0265296_1001331_pt1 | contig 28852 bp, 27 predicted proteins | sample MunlanPumphouse1_FD_189073 | JGI IMG/M metagenome (GOLD analysis project Ga0265296, IMG submission 189073) | Groundwater microbial communities from a municipal landfill in Southern Ontario, Canada - Pumphouse #1 | ecosystem: Environmental > Aquatic > Deep subsurface > Groundwater | place... | reverse complement strand
CAGTCTGTCGACTCTTGTAAGGAACATCGAATTGAACGTCGTAGTTGGTCTGGGACAAGCCGTATTCCTCACCGATGGCGACGACGGTTTCGGGCAAGCCCAATTCATCCATGGTGCCGCGAGCCACCTGAGCGCGTTGGAGCGCGGGCAGGCGATTGGCGATTACGACGATGGTCTCGATGAGGCCAAGTTTTTTAAGACCGGCCAGTAAGACCAATGATCCCTCCTCGTCCGGATCGTTTCCCGTCTCTCCGACGAAGACCACCGTATACTTCTTGGCCTGGATGGCTGCGACAGTTTTGTCGCCGGCTGTGTCAAGCAAAGACAATAAGGCTTGTGATCTGTTCATGAGTTGTTGCTCTGTAATGTTGTGTATTGCTTCAGCACCAGGCCCACACGAATCTGTGAGGGGCTGGAGAAAAGTCCTGTGGTCTGATAGTAGACTACAGGATAGACCTTTAACACGTGTGTGTTAAGTAGACTCAAAAATTCTTCTCAACGCTTTCAGGTAATGCTTTGCGCCGGATGGTTTGAGACGGCGACCGGCAAATCGATTGGCTGATTCAGGGACTTGACGCATGAGCACCTTTCCCCAATCACCCACTTCATTGAGCAAATGAGGTACAGCGTCGATCTGAATCGGCACCACTTCATAGATCTGTTTGCGTAAGCGCGGATGCAGGCTGAAGGCCGAAGAAAGATCGTGAATAAATATCAGTTCGCCCGGGTTTTTGTCCTGACGAGGTTTGACGGCCGCATCGTACCAGATCGCGTATAGATTATAGAGGGCTCGAGTACCTTCATTATCTGGCAAAGCCTTTCGAAGAGCTTGAGCGTTCTGAAATCCGATGTCTCTCACACGTGTCACTTCAGACGGCATGAGATAAACTGGACACGACATCCCGGTCAGTACTTGAAAGGCGGCAGCCGGATCGCAGGCCACATTGAACTGCAGCGCGCCGCGGGGTTTATCATCCATTTGCATGAGTTTGACTTCGCCCCAAGTGGCAAACATGGCGTGGATTTCTTGAATTTTTCCCGCCACTTCAGGACTTCGTTCGATAAGTTTGGCCAGGCCAGTCATGGGTCCGCCGACTACGGCCACGCATTCGGCTGTTTTTTTCATGACTCTTATCAGATCTTCAAGAGGATCAAGTTCGCTGTGGCGCATGGCCAATAGCGGATCAAGATCGAGAAATTTGTAGTATTCCTCGAAGTGAATCCAGTGGGGCACCAAAGTTCGTGGCGCGATTCCTCCGTCATACACATGTGCAATGTTTACACCGAAGTGACGGAGAAAATTTTTGATCCTGGCCGCGGACGCTTGTTGAGCCATCTGTGAATCCTTAGAGTCGTAATCCCAAAGAGCGTGTTCTTTGGTGGCGCCGAAACGTACGGGACGTCCGGTTAAAACAATACGAACATCGGCTCGGGGAAACAGACGGACGATCCCAAGGATCAGGGCAAAATTGTCCGGATCTGGCGCGTCTACGAAGGCCAAAATACATTTTGATTTCGTATTCATGACTCTCACTCCAAAATGCGTAAAAAGTACGATTGCTTCACCACCAGGCCCACACGAATTTGTGAGGGGCTGGAGAAAAGCCCCATGGTTCGCTGTCGAACCATGGGGTAAACGTGATTTCGTTTGGAAAGAACTGGCTATGAGCGCAGTTGGGCGAGCTCGGCCTCAAGGCGGCGACGAGCCAGGAATTGAGCCATGGCCCAGACTCGCCAGCAGTCGTGCTTGGTAGCCGGATCGATGAACTGGTTGATGCTCATCCAGACGCGAGAAATGCTCTCGCCTTCATCGGCCACACCGTAGCCTTCGTCGGCTTCTTCGATGCGGTCGGGATGGATGACAGCGAAGCCACCAAAGCAACGCTCGGTGAGTACACCGGCAGACAGAGCCATTGACTCGCCCAAGTTGATGAGCTCGATCTCGTCTTCGGTCAACGTGACGCCGACCTCTTCCTGGGCTTCCTTCACGAGCAGAGCCTTGGGGCCAAGCTTGACGTCGAAGCGTCCGGCGGCGAGTTCGATGATGGCGCCGTCGATGTTGTCTTCGCGTACCATGGGCGCGCGATGCTGGCGCACCAGCAGGACTCGTTTGTTGGTCTCGTCGACGAGCAGCCCGACAACCGAGTCGGACGCTCGCAGAACCAGAAGGTCAAAAGGTGCTGGGCCGCGCCATTTTTCGAGCGTGACGAAACCTTTGAAGACAGTGGAAACCAGCGTGAAAAGAGACATGAAACCTCCAAAGCCGAGGGTATCCCGGCTGTTTTTCCTCGCATAAGGACGAGGTTCTTTATCTTGCTAGTCATAAGCAAAACAAAGGACTTCTTCTTTATAAAGCAACTGACGGAAAACATTAGCCTATTTTTCGTTTTTTGTCAAGGATGAATCAACAAAATTTTTCTTTTGTTAAACTCAAATTTCTGCTATACTTTTATCAAGAAAATTTTTTGCTTTTATGCCAAATATTAAGGAGGAGAAAAAAGGGTCTTTAAAACGCCGTTGGGGGCCGGCGGTGGTTACTTTTTCGGTTTTAATTGCGGCCGGCCTGTTTGTTTGGCGGGTTTTTTATTATGTTGATTTGATTAAATCCGGTCAGATTACCGAAACCAGGCTTGAACAAGCTAAAAACATGACCGTTAGTCAGCTCACCGCGGCTGCGGCCGCGACGGCAACCGGGGTAACTGATTTTTCTTTGGCCGAGGAACCGGCTTTGGGCAATCCGGCCGCGCCGTTAAAAATTGTCATGTTTGCGGATTTTTCGTGTCCTTATTCCCAACAAGCCGCGTTTACCATGCGTTCGCTCGCGGCCGAGTTTGGCGATAAGATTTACTACGTTTATAAAGATTTTCCATTAGTTGATGTTCACCCTGAAGCCGAATTAGCTTCTGAAGCCGCGGCTTGCGCTCAAGATCAGGGCAAGTTTTGGGAAATGCACGATAAGCTGTATCAAAACCAATCTGATTTATCGGCCGAGTCTATAATTAATTACGCTCGAGCTTTGGATTTGGAAACCGGGAAGTTTATTTCTTGTTTAAATTCCGGAGTTAAATCTCAAGGCATTGAACTTGATTTGGCCGAAGGCTTGCAAGCCGGAGTTTACGGTACGCCGACATTTTTCTTGGGTAATGAAAAAATCGAAGGCGCGGCGCCGGCCGATCTTTTGCGCGGCGTGATTGAAAAAATGACTCAATAATTTTTTATGAAAGTTTGGTTATTTTTAATCGGTTTGTTTTTAATCCTGCCTACCGGTTCGGTTTTGGCGGCTGACGCGAAAGCCGTCGATCCGTCCGAAGATTTGCGTTGTTGGACCACAGAGGTTTGCGCGACGTCAGACGGTCGTTTTGATAATTCCTCTGACACGGCCAAAAAAGCTTGCGGCGGTTCGTACGGTTTTTGTTATCCGCCAGCCATGGAATACGAGCTTGGCGTGAGTTTACCCGTCGCCGGTCGAATTACCACCAGTGTCACTGATCTGGGAGATTATATTGACAAGGCTTATAAATTTCTTTTGGGTTTTTCCGTGATTTTTGCCGTCCTGATGTTGATGGTTGGCGGGTTGCAATACGTCACTTCGCCGGGCGGCGAGGAAATTTCCAAAGCCAAGGAGCGAATTACCAGGTCTTTAACCGGTTTGGTTTTACTGATGTGCGCGGCTCTGATTCTTTTTACTGTTAATCCTCATTTGATCAATTTGGAAATGCCGGCCATTCCCAAAACTCGAACCGTGTTTTTTGTTTCTGATTCAACGACTTGCGAACTATTGTTTGATAAGGGTTATACTTTAAAGAATAGTTCCGGGGAAGAATTAAAGAACGACGGCTCTTCTGTTGCAAGCGGCAAATGCGGCGACACAATAATGACAGTTGTGAAAGATCCGAGTGATATGCCTTTGAAAGAGAAGACCTGTCATTGGAGTACTTGTTTAGAAAAAGAAGCCTTTTGTTTGACTGCTCCGAAAAAGGGAGATAAAGATTGGTGTTTGAAATGCGAGAACATCAGCGACGGAAATGAATTTGGGATTACTGTTTCATCTTCAACTTGTTCCCGATTAACTCCCGAGGATACAGCAAATATCGATTATAGATGTTTTGCCTCTAATGATTCGGCGTTAGACATAACCGGCACCTCATGCGCTTTGCTAAAAATTGAGTGCAATTCGATAACCAAGTGTGAAGATTATGAAAGCATGAAGGTTGTCAGCAGCGGTGTTAGCAGTGATAATCTTGAGGATATTCAATCCGGGACTGGTTCTGATTTGGGATTGGAAAGCATATGTAAAGAAGATCCGTGTAAAAGCCAGCGAATAGATGGCGGAACTTGTGAATTTAAAAAGACCCCGGGTGTTGTAACTTTAGCCAGCGATGATTGCGAAACAAAGTAGTAATCTTTAACTCTTGTCACAAAAGTAAAAGCGTGGTAAAATTTTCCACGCTTTTATCTATGACAAAAAATTGTATTTCCGTGCGTGGAGCGCGCGTTCATAATTTGAAAAATATCGATGTCGATATTCCCAAAAACAGTTTTGTCGTGATTACCGGTTTGTCCGGTTCGGGAAAATCATCGCTGGCTTTTGACACCATTTACGCCGAGGGGCAGCGGCGTTTTATGGAGTCGCTCTCGAGCTACGCTCGTCAGTTTTTGGAAATGCAAGACAAGCCTGATGTTGATGAAATTACCGGCCTGTCGCCCACCGTGGCTATTGATCAAAAATCTTCTTCGCACAATCCGCGTTCGACGGTTGGTACGGTAACCGAGGTTTACGATTCGCTCAGAATTTTATTCGCCCGCATCGGCAAACCGCATTGTCCAAAATGCCAGCGCGAGTTAAAGGAGCAGACTTTGGAACAAATCACCGCGGCTGTCAGTAAGTTAACGGAAAAAGAAACCGTGTATTTGTTTGCCCCGATTGTTAATGAGCAGAAAGGCGAGCACAAGCAGGTTCTTTTAACTGCGCTAGACTCTGGTTTTAAATCCGTGCGTTTTGATGGTGTGATTATGGATACCGAGGAAGCTTTGGAAATGCGCAAAGATAAAAATAAACCGCACACCATTGATCTTTTGTTGGCTACTTTGGAAGCCGGAACGCAAATGTCATTATTTAAAACAAAAGAATTAGTCAAAAAAACTTTAGAGTATGGTAATGGGGTTTTGGCGGCCATGACCGAGAGTAATGGCGAGGACCAAAGATTTTCCCAAGCTTATTATTGTCCTGATTGCCAACTGTCAGTACCTCAACCCGAGCCGCGCTCGTTTTCATTTAACTCGCCGCATGGGGCTTGCCCTGATTGTACTGGTTTGGGCGTGAAATTAGTTTTTGAACCAGAGCTCGTTATTCCCAACAAGCGTTTAACTTTGGCCGAAGGCGCCATTCGTCCTTGGTCGCGAGCGGCCGGCAACTCGGCGGCGCAAATGCGCTTGCTTGAAGCGGTCGGTCACCGTCACAAGATTCCCTTGGGTACGCCAGTGGAAAAAATTTCCGCGGGCAAGATGAAAATTTTGTTTGAAGGTACTGGTGGCGAAGGATATGAGTTAGATGGTCAAACCATAACTTTTCCCGGTGTCTTGGCCATGCTCGAAAAAAAATATAAAGAAACCGATTCTGATTATGTTCGCCATGAGTTGGAGTGTTACATGCGCACTTTGCTTTGTCCGGCTTGCCGCGGCCAACGCTTGAAGCCCGAAGCCTTGGCGGTTAAGGTTTTAAATTTTTCCATTTCCGATTTTGTCAATAAACCGCTTGATGAGCTGGCTGAATTTTTTAAAGTTTACGCGCCCGGTCGGCATGGAATTAAGGATAAAAAATCTAAATGTTGCTGTGGTTTATCTGGCGTGGAGCAAGAAGTTATGGAACGCGTGGCTAAAGAAGTTGGCGGACGTATTCAAAATTTACTTGATGTCGGACTCGGCTATTTGACTCTTGATCGCAGCGCCATGACTTTGTCCGGCGGTGAATCACAGCGAGTTCGTTTGGCTACTCAACTCGGCAGCGGTCTGACCGGAGTAATTTACATTTTGGACGAGCCATCGATTGGTTTGCATCCGCGCGACAATGAAAAACTGATTGAGACGCTTAAAAAACTTCGCGATTTGGGCAACAGCGTCATTGTTGTCGAGCACGACGCGGCCATGATGCGGGCGGCTGATTGGATTATCGATGTCGGCCCCGGGGCCGGCGCTTATGGCGGGGAAATTATTGCGGCTGGCAAACTTAGCACCTTGCTTAAAGATAAAGATTCTCTAACCGGTCAATATCTTTCCGGCAAAAAAGAAGTCCCCATTCCGGCCAAAATCAGAAAAGGCAGCGGTAAAAAAATAACCATTGTCGGGGCTCGAGCTTTTAACCTTAAAAATATTACCGTCAACCTGCCGCTTGGCACCTTAACTTGCGTGACCGGTGTTTCCGGTTCCGGAAAATCGACTTTGATTCTGGAAATTTTAGCCAAAGCTCTGGAACGCCATTTTTATCGAGCCAAAGAATTGCCGGCCGAGCATGATAAAATTTTGGGTCTTGAGAATATTGATAAAATAGTAGCCATCGACCAGTCGCCTATCGGTCGCACGCCGCGTTCCAATCCGGCCACCTATACCGGCCTGTTTACCGGTGTGCGCGATTTGTTTACCGAGGTGCCCGAAGCCAAACTGCGTCGCTTTGACGCCGGCCATTTCAGTTTCAACGTCAAAGGCGGCGGCCGTTGCGAACCATGCGGCGGTGATGGCATGCAACGCATTGAAATGCATTTCATGCCTGATGTTTATGCCGAGTGTCCGGAGTGTCATGGCCGTCGTTACAACCCCGAGGTTTTGGAAATTCATTATAAAGGTAAAAATATCGCCGATGTTCTTGATATGACGGTTGAGGAAGCCTACAGATTTTTTGCCGATCAGTCGGCCATTGCCGACAAGCTCGGTATTTTGCGCGAAGTCGGTTTGGGTTATATGCGGCTCGGGCAGTCGGCCACAACTCTTTCTGGTGGCGAGGCGCAACGCGTCAAACTCGCGACTGAATTATCTCGTCGAGCCACTGGTAAGACTCTCTACATTCTCGACGAGCCGACAACAGGTTTACATTTTGAAGATATTAAACGACTTTTGGACGTGCTTCATCGTTTGGCTGATAAAGGCAATACGGTTTTGATCATTGAGCACAACCCAGACGTTATCAAAGGCGCCGACTGGATTGTCGACATGGGCCCTGATGGCGGCAACAAAGGCGGCCTGATTGTCGCCGAAGGCACCCCGCGCGAGGTGGCTAAGGTGAAGGGCAGTTATACGGGACAGTTTTTGAAGGAGATGTTTGCCAAGTAGAGCGGCCGCTCGCCCGTGCATCGGTCGGGTGGTTGGTTGTCTGAACCATGACGTGTACACCGAAGCCCTAGCGAAGGTGTATTAAAAGGATTTAAAGGATTGCCATGATTGTGGGTTGTTTGAAAATAAAAAATCTCCAACCGTTGGTGCGGTTGGAGATTTTTTTGATCTAAAACATTTTTCGCCAATCATCGGGATTAATTCCGGCTTGTTTCAAGAGATTGGTTAGAAAGAATGGAGTTAAGGTTTTGTTATGAACCGGCACGACAATCATTCGTTTGTTTCCCGGATGATGCAGAATAGCGTGGCTGCCTCGTTGACGTTCTAAAATAAAACCAAATTTTTCTAAAATTTTTATTGCTTCATTTGGTGTTGCCTGCGGTAACTTATCGGACATAATTAAACAGGCATGGGAGCCAAGATCGTTGCTAAAATTGTTTCTCCGGAAACCCTTGGAACATCTTCACCTTTTTCTTTTAAGACCTCTAAATAAAGGCCAATAGCTTCCTGAATATTTTTTTTAGCCTCTTCAAAAGTTTGGCCATGACTCAAACAACCTGGCAAAGCCGGAATAGAGACGACAAAACCGCCATCCGGATCTTCTTCAAAAACTGCAGTGAGTTTTAGATTTTTTGAATCATTCATATAATTGAATTTTAATAGAAAAATCATTTTTTGTCCAATTTTTGAGTCGAAAAATTAACCCGATAATCACCCAAAAATATTCCTTAATACCTTTACAATACCTCATACCCTAAGTTTTTTCACTCGCTTTCCACATAAACCGCCACGCCATCTTTAATGTTTCGGCGATGGCCGGACTTTTTATGTTTACCGCGAACTCCTCGTATTGTGTGTAGGAAATAAAAATTACAACATCATCATACAAAAGCACCTCGGCAGGAAAATTATATTGTTCGGCATCTACCAAACGGCTTTCGCGGAAGTTTTGATTATCTTTTTTTTGAAAGGCGCGGCCGGCTGAATTATTGGGTACGATCAGTTGTCCAAAAACATTTCGTTTTCGGCGTTCAGTTTTAAAATGTTCATCCCAAAATTCTTCCAGAATATTTGTTTTTGATAACAAACTTTCCACACCGACAAAAGCGTAGAGTTTTTTTTCTTTGGAATAAACAGCGTCCAAGTAGGCCTGCTTGATTCCGGCCATGCCCTCATGAAAGGTTACCGTTGGTTTGAAATTTCCTTTGGCGGCCAGGTCTTTGAGGCCGGGAAGTAACTTTTCTAGTTTTTCCATTTTTTCAGAAAGCAGATTTTGCAAGACCTCTGGCTCGCGGGCAACAAAATGGATCTTTTTTCCACGGACGCTTTTATATACGAGTCCTTTAGTTATAAGCTCGTCGATAATTTCATAGAGCATCGAGCGATTTACACCAGATTTTTTGGCAATTTCAAGAATGCTCGCCGGCCCAAGTTCAAGTAGGGTGAGATATGTGGCGCTTTCATTTACATCTAAACCAAATGGCAATAGTTCCGCTTTAGTCATATTGTTGTTGTTATCTAACAACAGAAGTATAGCACATTTTCCGCCCATTTGTCAATATTTAGGTATTTTGTCGTTTAATAGATTTGTATTCTGTATGTGAGTAGTGACAAAAACGGAAAAGTTTGATATAGTGTTCTGTTGACTGGGGGATTGGCTCCAAGAGACAAGAGAAATGTCCTTTAAAAAGAAAGGGTGAAAAAGATGTCCAGTGATCAAGTAACAAAAGATTTCCAAGAGGAGATCCTCTACGAAGAAGATCGACTAAGCAGCGCCGGGCTCAATCCAGTGTATATCGATTTTAAAAGCTTTGATAAACGAACCCGTTGGCTCGTCACATGGATGGGTAAAACTTACCTGGTTTATTTTAGCAAAGTTCAGTGTGCCTGCTGTATACGAGGAGGTGCCATTAGTCTTCTGGAGAAATCTGACATCTGCCGAAAGGAGTTTATTGGAAGTCTCGTGCGTGCAGCCCAGGGTCGCACGATCCATATCAGCGGTTATATATCTACACTGCATTTGGGGGAAATCTCAGATCAAATCACTATCGTCATAGGAGATGGTTTCGAGATAGATGCTCTGGAAGTATTCCTGGGTCTGATAAGTGAAAGAGATAAGTGAACGGGTTGAAAATTCGTTCTGACCTGTCAGCTCTCAATAAACTTCAGCCAGCGGGAAATCACGATTCATTGTGAGAGTACCGCTGGCCTTTTTTTGTTATAGTCACGCGGCGAGATTCTTCACGCGGCGTTCAGAATGACGGGTTGGTTGTATCTAAAAAACAGCGACCGACGCCGCTGTTCTAAAATAATTTCGATGTCTTCAACACCCTATAAAGCCCTTTAGTGTCCTGTAGTGCCCGAATACCATTTTATCCAAACCGTCACCGTCTTGCCGTCCCATTCCCACCCACCACATTCTCCAAATGCACAGACAAAATCTTACTAATCCCTTCCTCACCCATAGTGACACCGTAAAGGACATCTGCCTTTTCCATGGTGGCGCGATTGTGAGTGATAACAATAAATTGAGTCAGTTTGGCCAGCTCGTCGAGAATCGAAGCGAAACGGAGAGTGTTGGCTTCGTCGAGGGCGGCGTCGACTTCGTCAAGGACGACGAATGGAGCTGGGTTAGTGGCCATGATGGCAGAGACCAGAGCAATGGAAGTGAGAGCTCGCTCGCCGCCGGAGAGGAGATTCAATGACTTAAGTTTTTTGCCCGGCGGGGTGGCTTGGATATCAATGCCGATAACGCGGTCTTTTTTTTCGACAAAAATCGGCCGCTCTTCTTTGGCTTGTTCCAGTTCAGCGGTTTCGGTCATGGCGCGATCCATGGCCACTTCGCCTTCTTCCGGCGCCAAATCTTCAGCCGTCAGTTTAACCAGTTCGCACGAGCCGCCGCCAAAAAGGATTTTAAAGAAGCGCTCGAATTCTTTATTGATTTTTTTAAAAGCTTCCTCGGATTGGTCTTTTATTTTTTCGTCCAATTCATCAATAACTTTTTCCGTGTCATGGATGGCTTTTTCCAAATCATCGGTTTGTTCGGAAAGAAAAGTGAAACGAGTATTGGTTTCCTCGTATTCTTTCATGGTTTCCGGATCAATGCCGCCGATAAGTTCGAGTTGATATTTTAAGCGTTGAATTTCCGGATATAGTTCGTCGGTATTTATTTGTCCTGCCGGTCGATTGGCTTTGGGATCCATGGCTTCGGCGCCCATTTCTTCTTGTATATCGCGGTCAAGATTTTTTTCGCGCTCTTCCAGCCGGGCCAACTCGATTTGTTTTTCGTGCCAGTCAGCTTCCAGGCGGTGGCGTTCTTCTTCAACTTGGCGAAGCTCGCGATGCATGGCAAACAGTTTGGTGCGGTCGGTTTTTTCTTGAGTGGCTGAAGCGCTGATGGATTTTTCCAGTTCAACAAGTTTGCTTTCGACAGTCAGCCGAGTGTTTTTTAATTCTTCTCGTTTAGCCGCTAAAATTGGATCTGGTTTAGCCTCGACCGGAGCCGGTTTTTGCAAACGGCCAACCAGTTTACTGGAACGATCAAAAACATTTTCCGCCTCATCAGCCAGTTTTTTAACCTCATTTAATGATTTGGCGATACGCAAAGCCGCGACCAGGCCTTTTTGCGAAGCGGAGATGGTTTCGATTTCTTCGATGATTTTAGAAAGCGACAGCGGAGCCCAGGTGGTTTCGGCTCTGACTTTAGTCAATTCGATTTGTCGTTCAATGGCAAATTCTTCATCGCGTAATTTTGATCGTTCTTTTTGGGTTTCTTGATATTCTTTTTGTAAAGCAATCAGCCCAGCATTGGTTTTTTCTTTGCCGCGTTCCTCGTTTTCTTTGGTTGAGACTTTGGTTTCCAATTCTTTAACTCGTTCAATAATTCGCGTTACTGCACTTTCCAATTTTTCATGGCTGGCGCGGACGGCTAAAAGTTGATCGTGTAAGTTCCACCAAAGCGAACCGTAATAGCGATGACGCAGATCTTTCAACTCGTTTTCAATCACCTCGCGTTTTTCCAAACGATTGGCCTGGCGTTTTAAACTGCGCAAGCGCGGTTCGATTTCCACCAAAAGCATTTTGACTTCGGAAAGATTTTCCGCGGTGCGTCGAAGTTTTAAAATAGCTTCATGGCGTTTTAGCTGAAGCGGTTTAACTCCCATGGCGTCATCAAAAAAAGCCTTGCGCTCTTCGGGCGTGGCCACTAAAACGTGGTCAACCATGCCTTGGCCGATAACCGAGTAAGATTGTTGGCCAACGTTGGCTTCGGCCAACATGAGGCGGATATCGGAAAGGCGAGCCGCTCCGCCATTAACCAGATATTCCGAGTCGCCGTCGCGATAAAGTTTGCGAGTGATTACCACTTCGTTAAAATCGACCGGCATGGCGTGATCGCTATTGTCGAAAGTTAAGTTAACTTCGGCAAAACCCGAGCGGGTTTTGCCGGTCGAACCGGAAAAAATAACATCCTCGGAATTTTTTCCGCGGAGAAGTTTCAAGCTCTGTTCACCAAGCGCCCAACGAATGGCATCAGCCAGGTTTGACTTGCCCGAGCCATTTGGCCCGACAATAGTGGTGATGGCGTGGCTGCCATCTTTTGGCCCTGAGAAGAGCAAAGCGGTTTTAGCGGCAAAGGTTTTGAAACCTTGAAGTTCAAGTTTGGCTAGGTGCATATATCGGCATTATTATAGCACGAACAATTGACTTTTTTCTAATTTTGGAGTAAAAAACAAAGGTCAACATCATCTCGGTGTTAACGTTCGGAGGCTTAAATGTCCGCGGATTCCAAACGTATTAGTCGTCCACTCTTTTTTTCTTTGTTTGTCGTGGCTTTTGTTTTCATCTTGCTTTCACTGTTTCCGCGCTGTGCGCATGGAAAGAGCTTGGCTGTGATTATCCCGGTCAACACCGTCGAAATCGTTTGCGTTCTTCAGATCGGAACCAGCGTGGCTGGCGGTACTTTGGCTGCCGTCGGAACCGGCCTCTTGGTTATTCGGTTTTGACCAACCGTTTCGGTCTCTTGGCTTGCACCCTTCGTGCGAGCTATTTTTTTGTTCTTTAGGCGGCGTAATTTTACCTTCCCCTCAATCCCCTTCCGGCCTTCGACTCCGCTCCCTTCGACTTTCGCTCAGGGAGCTCTGAGGCCAATCGCCTTTCGAATCCCTCAAGGCGACCATGAAGCCAATTGAATGATCGAAGAGCTCAGGCCGCCCCGAGGCCTATCGAGGGGCGGAAGGGGAAGACCAGCGCATGTTTCTTCCTCCTTCACTGCCGCACCCTTCAATTATTCCCTTCGACTTTTGCTCAGGGAACTCTGAGGCCAATCGAAGAGTTCAGGGTGCCATGAGGCCAATCGAATGGCAGTGGAGGAGGATAGAGGAGAAGGTAATAACGTCGCTGTCTGATAACAACAGGCTGGTGTTTTTAGACTATCCGAGGGTGGTGTATTGAGTATAGAACTCAGGGCGACGACAAAATAGTTGACAAAAATTCTTCTTTGTGCTAAATTTAGATGTTACTTTTTGTCAATAAATAGCTTGTTGTTATTAATTAATTTGATGATAACAAGCTGTTTGTTGACGAATTAAGTAAAAACAACACAAAGGAGTCGTAATGTCGACTGTCAAAAAGCCCCTTGTTCTTCAATGTGCGCCCAGGTCGCTTCGCGGTCTCGAAAGGTCGCTCAACAGGTTGCGCGAGCGTCCCAGAGACGCAGCCAGACATCAAGAAGAATCGGTCATCATCGCCGGAGCCTGGCGAATTGACTCGTTCGGTAACGAGTGGCGAGTGGAGATGATTGATGGCACACTGGCGCGTGACCGCTTCCCAGAGATTCCGTTGTTCCTTATCGAGACTCGGTTAATCAAGTTCCTTGCGGATCGTGGTGTGAGAATAGAAAGTGATTGCCAGTATTCCTTAGGCGGAAGAGATATTCCGCCGTCGTACGCTCGCTGCGAAGTCTGCGGCGAAGGCTGGACGCTGGAAAATGTCCATGATGTCGTCAGAGTGACAAGAAACTTGATGGAGCCAGCTCCTCTGAAGAGGTTTGCTGGTCGCAGGTTCCTTGAGGCGATCCGAGAAATTCGTAGAATTTTCGCGCCGGTCGGCAGGTTCCTTCCGATGACGATCAAGCGTCCTGAAGGGACTATCCAGTTTGGATCGAAGATACCCGAAGATCTTGTGATCGATGTCGGTGATATCGCCGAAGGATTCGTCCATCGCTTTCATCACCGCGCCTGCCATCACTAGTTGACATCGGTCGCGTCTTCGTCTTAGGCGTGACACTAACGGCTTTGTAAGGAGGCACTCTTCCGACCGGACACGCATTCGTGATCCGGTTTTTTATTTAGTAAATTTTCCTTGCCCGAACACCCCATGGCGCCCTTTCAAAATCAACCAACACCTGCCCTCCCTCTTGACCCAACCCAAACCATCCGATATACTACGCCCTTAACTTATGAGCTATTCAATTCTGGAACAAATTAACGAAAAGCTCATCCAAGCCAAACAACCGTTGCTTGTCGCGGATGAAAGGTTGGATGGCGACTCCCTTGGTTCAACTTTAGCCATGGCTGATTATTTATTGCGTCTGGGCAAACCGGTTAAGGTTTTTATTTCCGAACCGATACACGAAAAGTATCGCCTGTTACCGCATCAAGATTTGTGTTTTTGCGATTTTGAAGAATTGAAAAATAATCAGGCCGATGTGGTGGTAAGTTTTGATTGTTCTGACGCTGATTATGTGAGCAGGGTGGTGAATAAACTAGCTGGTCCAAAACCGTTTGTTATTAACATTGATCATCACGTTTCCAATCCGAATTTCGGTCATCTGCGTTTTGTCGATGCCAAAGCGCCGGCCACTTGCGAAATAGTTATCCGTTTTTTTCAAGAAAATAAAATCGAGATCAACAAACAAATCGCCACTTGTCTTTTTTCCGGTTTGATTTTTGACACCACGGCTTTTTCCAATGACGCGACCAGCGCCGTGGTTTTGGAAAGAGCTTCGGAAATGTTATTGCTTGGCGCGCGGGGTAGCGAGGCTATTCGGCTGCTGCTTAGAAACCGTTCGATTCCGGCTTTGCGTGTGTGGGGGATTGCCATGGAGCGTTTGTTTAACCACGAAGAGTTTCAAGCCGTGGCCACGGCGATTACTCGAAACGACATGGAGACGTTTGGGGTGAGCGAAGAAGATATTGATGGTTTATCAAATTATTTGAATTGGGCCTTGGCGGCTGATACGATTTGCGTTTTTCGTGAAACCAATGACAACGGCGTAAAGGTTAGTTTACGCACCAGGAGCGGTGATGTCGCGGCCATTGCTCGGTCTCGCGGCGGCGGCGGACACGCTAAGGCTGCCGGCTTCACAATTAAAAATTCTCGCCTTGTTTGCAATCCGGACGGTTGCTGGCGGGTCGAAGAGGTGTTAAAATGAAAGCGCTATGTTAATACCAACGGTTATAGAAAAAACCACTAACGGCGAACGCGCCTACGACATTTACTCGCGGCTTTTAAAAGATCGCATTATTTTTCTCGGCACCGAGATTGACGACGCTGTGGCTAATACGGTCATTGCTCAACTTTTGTTTTTAGAGACTCAAGACAAGACCAAAGATATTAAATTGTATATCAATTCGCCGGGCGGTTCGGTTACGGCCGGGTTGGCGATTTACGATGTTATGCAGTATGTTCATCCGGATGTCTCGACCGTCTGCGTTGGTATGGCCGCTTCCATGGCCGCTGTATTGCTCGCGGCCGGAGCCAAAGGCAAGCGTTCGGCTTTGCCTAATTCCGAAGTCATGATTCACCAAGTGCTCGGCGGTTTTCAGGGGCAGGCCACGGATATTAAGATTCACGCCGAACGGATTCTTAAGATTAAGGATCGTTTAAACCATTTGGTGGCTGACCATACCGGCCAACCGCTCAAAAATGTCGAACAAGACACTGAACGCGATAATTTTATGAGCGCCGAGGAAGCCATGAAATACGGATTGGTTGATAAGGTTATTCAAAAAGTATAAATTAACAAAAAATAAGGGGTTTTGGCCTTATTTTTTATATTCTGATTTATTTGTCTTGACAGTATTTTTAAAATAAGATACTATATCCCGTCACGCTGGGTACAGAAAAACCCTCCTTCGCCAAGGCTTCGGAGGGCGCGCTGTTGCCATAAAGAACCTGCAGGCACGACAAGCATGGGATTTCGGTCTTGGATGACCGGGTTTCGACTCGTTCAATCCTCGTTCGAAATTTCTTGCCTGCAGTTTCTTCATGACAACGGTTTTCTTTAGTCCTCCGTAGCTCGCCTCGAGCGTAGGAGGATGTTATGCCAAGCGGCACAGGGACAGATCACTGATCTGTCTTTGTTGGTCAAACGGCACAGGGACAGATCACTGATCTGTCCTTACTTTTATTTTATTTTTGTTCGGGTCCGTCGTTCGTGGCAGACCATGAACGCGGGTTGTTTTGATCTTACCGTGTCTGTGTTTTTTTACAATACAAAATGTGTGGATAAAAATGAGTAGGGGCGAGCGGCCGCTCGCCCCTACTACGAAATTATTCGGTTATTGTTTCATCGGTCGGCGCTTCGGCTGTCGCCTCGGTTTCCGCTGGGGTTTCTTCGACGGCCGGAGTTAACTCTTCCACCCCAACCAAACAAATTTTTGGTAGCGGTCGATAATGGGAATCAAAAGTTGTGTCGATTTTAGCGCCATCGGCTTTTTCAACAGTGTAAACAAAAGTGGCGTCAGCTCCAATATGAGCGGCCTGGCATTTTTCCACCCCTGGTTCAAGATCCAGGGTTTCGATTTTTTGGTCTTCGCCAACCGCTATCCAACGAATTAGAGTTGGCGGTGTGTATGAACCCTTGCGACCATCGGAAGCGCCCCAGAAACTGAAACGCAAGATGGAATTAGCTTCGTCCATTTCGGCTTGAAAAAGAATATAGTTGCCGGTGTCATTAATAAATTTTAAATCCGGAGCCGGATCATAAATAGTGGCATCAGTGCCGGGTTTGTTGTTAGTCGGGTCGTTATAATAACTGACCACCAGGGAGTGGTTGCTGCGAACAGTGATGGGTAGCCCGGTGTTCATGGCCGCGCGGAAAGTGGTGGTGCCGATTTGGCACAGGCCGCCGCCGACTTCGGGTTCGATTTTATCGCCCTTGATTACCAGCTCTGGCAAATAACCATTGGCAGAATCAAATGGCCGCAAAGCGTTGAGTAAAGAGAATTCCTCGCCCGGTTTAATTAAGATTCCGTTTAATAATTTAACACCATTACGAATATTTTTTATTCGGTTGGTCGGGCTGCCTTTGTAATTTGAAGTACCCACGCCCAACACCTCTTTAATTCCGAGACTGTTAACGCTTTCCATTTTAACTGTTGGTTCGGTAATAGTTACGGTTAGTTCGACTGATTTATTTTCACCAGCCGTTCGAATAAGTTGCGCCAGTTTTTTGGCCGTGATTTCGCGCTCAACGGTTATTCCATTGGAGCTGCCTTGAAATTCAGTGACTCGGCCGTTGCCCATAATTAAACGAGCGTCAACCGCCGGTTTTTCCACAACCAAAGCGATTTTATCTAAAAGCGTTTTCAAACCTTCGGACGAAACTTCAAGAAGCGGTTCGTTGTTTTCATCAAGAGTTGGTTTTAGAGCTACAGCCAGGTCAACAGCTTCAACCGTCCAGTTTTGATTTTTATAAGTAAAGGCGAAGGGAGCGGCGTTTATGGCCGCCTCGGCGGCTGGCAGAAGATTTTCCGCCATGGCTTCAATGACCGTTGGCTCCTCGTAGGCTCGAGATAAGACAATTGGTTGCGGATCAAGTTTGGTGAGAAGGGTTTTGAGTTGAGAAAACAAATCATCGGTGGGAATGGTAAAACCTTTGGCCGATGGAGTTACTTTGGCGGTCCAGATGTTCTCTTTTTGTTCAAAAACAAAACCAGCTTCAACCGGCTCCTGAATACTTTCGGGAAAAGTGTTAAGAATCGCCGCGCGCAAATTTTCTGTGTTTATGGTTACCGGAAGTTTGATTTCATGGCCGCGGATAATTGAATAAACAAAAACAAACGGGCGAAAAATCGGTTTAGTCGCGCGCTCCGCGGAAAGGGCTGCCTCGACCGCTCCGTTAACGTCAAAAATAATGTAGTTGCTAGCCTCGGCCGCTAAAGGAGAAAGGGGCACGGCGCCCAATTGTCCATCCACGGATAATTGCAGGCCTTTTAAAAGTATTTCATCAACTTTGGTGTTGATTTTTTGTTTAGCGCTTTCCGAATTATCGCCGCCAAGTTCGATTGAACCAAGGCGAGTGCGCGGCAGAAGGCGGTTGTCGTATGACTTAGCCCAAACAAAAGTTCCGGCATAGCCGACCAAAATAATTATCGCGCCAACAATCAAACCGATTTTAAGCGGTTTAGAAAACGCCTTCTGGCTTTCGGAAGGCGCGGTTTTTTCTTTCGGCAATAAAGGCAAATCCATATAATTACCATTCAGTTACTTCCAACTCTGACGAAGCTTCGGTTTTGGGAATAGTGATGGTTAAAATACCGTTTTTCATAACCGCGTCAGCTGCCTCGGGTTGTACATGGCTGGGTAAAACCACTGAACGAGAAAAGGCTCCCCAAAAACATTCTTCCAAATGAGTGGTGGCGTTAGTCCAGCGCTCGCATTCGTGATGTCGTTTGCCTCGGATGGTCACGGTGTCGTGAGTAACGGTAATATCAAGATCATCGGCATTGACACCGGCCACGGCCGAGCGAATGTAGACATTTTGTTCGTCTTCGAGAACATCAATTGACAATTGCCCTTCGTGCTCCGGCAGCCAGGTTTTTTCTTCCAAAGTTTTGATGGTATCCATATTATTTAACGCGATAGTGTCGAACAAATTCGTAAACCGGCCCAATAGCCATACCAACTATTAAGAACCAAATAAATTCTTCAACCGGTATGCCGCCGGGCAGGAAGCCTGATAAGCGATCGACTTGCCACAGGGCGCTGGCCTCGGTCGGAAATAAGTGAATAAAAAATAATTGCTCTAAACCAAAAACCAGGATAGCCATAAACAAACCAGAGAACAACGAGTCAAGCAAAAGATCGTGACGATCGGCAATGATGAAGGTTATAACCATTAGACCGCCGATCATGAAGGCATAAATGGAATTAATCGGGAAAAGAAAAATCGCGGCGCAAGAAATTAAAGCCCAACCGCCGAGGATAATTACCAATGAGGAAAACCAGTTTAAAGGATGTTTGCCCCAAAGGTGTTGGTGGCGAATCGAGATTAAACGTCGACCAATCAAAATTTCATAAACCACGGCGGCCAAGCCGGTGAAGGAAAAGGCAAAGATCAAATCTTCAACCCCGATAAAACCGCTGACCAATGAACCGGCTGTTCGGTAGTCGGAAGAAGCCACCATAAGAATTGCCGGAGTTAGCACTAAACCAGCCAAGCTCATAATGATTTGTTCGCGCCGAGTTGATTGGCCAAAGAAAAACATGGCTGACCAAACAAAAAACAAAACCAAGGAGATGAGAAGAAAAGGAAGATTAAACATAGATTTTGTTATATTGTATATCTTTTAGAAATAAAGGAAAAGGTTTTTTTACACAAACTGATTTGGGAGTAATTTTGAGAAAAAAAAGCGCCGGCTGCCAAGGGGAGGCAGAGCTGGCGCGAGCGAGTGTCAGTTGTAGCCGATCGATTCTATTCGAAAGTGACGGTCACTTTCCATCCATCCTCGGGCGCCATCAGGTTTCGCTTGACCGCCGCGACGATGCGATCCTTGAGGCGATCACGCATTTCGTCGGTGAGCTGGGGATTGAGACAGGAAACGGCCACCGAGAGACAGAAAGATTGCGGCAGGATCTTGCCGTCGCCGAGTTTGACCGTGATTTTGTCCACGGAGTCGATTTTCGGAACACTCGCTATGAGGCAAGCGTCAGTGAGTTGAGTCGCAAGGGTATTGGAACTCGAACCGGCGGCGTAGTCGCCCGCGTCCTCCTCGCGTTTTGGCCAGCCGGTGACGAGCAGGGAGAGCATGATGACAGGCGGCTCGCATCGGGACGCGAACTGTTCTTCCACCAGCCTGGAGCCATCCCTGAAGGTGAAGACGAAGGTGTTTTCCCTGACCTCTTCGAGCGTTGCTTCATCAAGAAGTCGATAGGCGCGGGTGATGTTTCTGTCAGTCGGTCTGAAACCGAGGATTAGTTCTTGGATGCTCGGGAGTTCAATTCCTGATGGCGTGGGCGATGAAGCAAGGCGTGCCCATAGGTAGAAGTGGAAAACCGGGAAATTCGCGTATACCCACTGCGCGTTCGTTCGATCCATCGAATTTTCTCCTTTGAGAAAAAGAGAGAGGGATTTGTCACGGAAACCGTGCCGGTTAAATGTATACGAAAAATCGGTGGGCTGTCAACATTGGGTGGGAGTGCGAAAATTTTTTGAATTTTTCATTATAGAATACAAGAACGGCTTCGTGACCTTGACGTATTTATAAATTTCTTCTATTATAACCCCGCGATTCAATGCGGCCCCATCGTCTAATGGTTAGGACGCGAGCTTTTCAAGCTTGTAATCCGGGTCCGATTCCCGGTGGGGTCACCATCCTTCGCCGGGCTTCGGCATGGCGAGCCAAAAAACCGACATCTTTTTAGATGGCGGTTTTTTGTATTAGATTTTAGTTTTTCAATAAAAACAATCATTTTTTGATCAGGTTTTTGAGTATGTTTTGCCATACTTTTTGGTTATTTTAGCATAAAATCAGCGAAAAATCAAAGGACAATCAAAGGACAATGATTGACAAATAAAAAACTTTATGGTAGACTTTTATGTCATTTTGATAATGAAAGGGCAGCATCCCGCTACCCTCAACGGAGGTGATGATATGAGTGAACCAGAAGAAAGATGTTCCTTCTGTAAAAAGGCAAGAAGCGAGGTCAGGTGCCTTGTGGCAACGAATGAGGAGCTCTATATCTGTGACGGGTGCATCATTCGTTGTGTAAAGGTGGCAGGAAAAAAAGGCAGGATACGACTCGATGAACTGGTCGGAAAAAAGCTCTCGGGTCGTTCTCTCGCCGAGTACACCACCTCTCTTCCTGCAGAAACCACGTTTGGTGACTTCTTGCGTTTGTTTCCTTGGGGGAAGAGACAAAAACCTTCGAAAAAACTCGACGGATAGTCCGTCGGAGACGTCGTTGGTCGACTCCGCACATTCGTACGACAGAGCACGTCCTTCGCTCGTCGTCGGGTGTGCTTCTGTTTTTATGAAACTTTTATCCGGCAGCTGCCGGATTTATCAAATCGACCGCCTCAAAAAGCGGTCGGTTTTTTTGTTTACGTATTTGCCGTCTCCAGCCTTTGTGCTATGCTTTTAACATAAAAATTTAATCATTTTTTATGAGAGGAAATCCAGACGGGTTTAATCCTTTTAATCAAGAAAAGGGGAAAAATCTGGAAACCGAACAAAAGCCGAGCCAGGGGCAAATTGATTGGTTAAACGATCATGTTGCTATCATTTCTTATAAACATGGCGGCGGTGCCGGCGGGCAAAATAAAAATAAAGTTTCCTCGGCCGCTGAATTGCGTTGGCGGATTATCGATGCTGATTCAGGTGTCTTTTCTTCGGACGAAAAAGACAGGTTAATAGGTTATTTTTCCAAGAGTCGCAAACGATGGAGCACATCTTCTCAGGAAGTGTTTTTTCAAGGTTCTGAACATCGAGATTATGAAGCTAATCGCCGGGCGGTTCTCAATCGATTAATTGATGGCGTGCGCGAGGCGCTTAATCCTGATCCCAATCGGATTCCCACTCGACCTACCCGATCTTCCGTGGAAAGGCGTCTTCAGGATAAGAAAAAAACAAAAAAGGACAAAGAACTTCGTTGCCAAAAAGATTTTGAATAAAATAATTTTTATGAGACAAGAATTTTTTTCAAGCTTGTCGGAAACGGTAAGGCCTTTAAAAAAGATTCCGGAGAGAAAAGAGGCGCCGGCGCGTTTCCAAATACCGGAAAACGAGTTGGATTTTGAAGAGCCTGTTGCCGAGGAGTCAAAAAGTCGACAATTTCAATTAGCCAAAAACAAGGTGTGTCTGTTTTGGGATATTAGTAAGACAACGTATTTTCGAGGCGGGCAAATAGATAGGCTTCTCAATAATCCGGCTTTAAAGAATTTTCTCGTAAGAGGTAGAAGCGGAAAAACCGCGACGGTGGTGAAATTCGAGGTTTATAGTCAGAAGTCTCCAGAAGAAATAAAAAATGATTTGCGGGAACAACTTAACACTTTAGTAACCGCGGCTTTGCAATCCGGAGAAGGACAAATAAATTATTCGAGCACTTCGCTTTCAGAGGCTGATAAAAGAATTCGGAAGAAAAAAACTGAAGGTGGGCATAAAGCCAATCGTAATAGGCGAAGAGTGATTGACGAGGCGCTTGAACCGTTTGTTGACGATCAAGAAAATTAATCATAATTTAATTTAATAATTAACTTAGAAATAATTTATGGAAGGCTTTTTTCCTCTGATAATCCTCGTGGTTATCCTTTTCCTCACCTGTCTAAAACAAATCAACCAATACGAGCGCGGCGTCAAGTTTACGATGGGTAAGTTTGCCGGCATCGTCAATCCTGGTTGGTATCCGATTGCGCCGGTCTTTCAATCGATTCGCAAAATCGATATGCGTCTCAAAGCCATTGATGTGCCGCCGCAGGATGCTATTACCAAAGACAACGTCTCGGCCAAAATCAACGCGGTCATTTATTATAAAGTGGTTGACGCGGCTAAAGCGATTCTTGAGGTTGAACATGTTGACTACGCCGTTCTCCAATTAGCGCAAACAACAATGCGAAATATTGTCGGTGAAGTGACTCTTGACGAATTATTGGGTCAACGCCAAATTATTTCTGACAAGATCGAAAAGATCGTTGATGAAGCCACCATGGATTGGGGGGTTGAAGTGACCGCGGCCGAACTTAAGGACATCAATTTGCCGCAAGAAATGATCCGGACGATCGCCAAGCAAGCCGAAGCCGAACGCGAGCGTCGCGCCGTGATTATCAGCGCCGAGGGCGAAGTGGCCGCGGCCGAGAATTTAGCCAAAGCCGCTAGGATGCTTTCTGATTCTCCCGGAGCTTTGCATCTTCGAACCCTGAACTCTATTAATGATATTTCTTCCGATGCTTCGAATACTGTGGTGTTCGCGGTTCCTTTAGAGGTTCTAAAAGCCTTTGAGGGGTTTGTGAAGAAAGGGTAAAAGGGGGTATGAAATTGCGAATTACTACGAATATACAAATATACGAATTTTTTTATGGAGGTTTTGTATAAAGATGAGAGTTTCCAAATAATCGGTTCAGCTTTCTCTGTTTACAACGATTTAGGCTTCGGTCATTTGGAAAAAGTGTATCATAAGGCCTTGGAATTGGAATTTGTAAAACGAGGTATTAAATTTAAAAGGGAATTCTATATTCCAATAAAGTACGACGGAAAATTGGTTGGTCAAAATTACCTTGATTTTTTAGTCGATGATAAAATTATCGTTGAAATTAAACGCGGTAATTTTTTCTCAATAAATGATATTCGACAAATTAAAAAATATTTAGTAGCTGCGAATTTGCAGTTAGCTATTTTGATTATTTTTACCGAAACCGGCGTGCGCCAAAAGCGCATATTAAATTTAGCAGCCAAATAATTGTTCGGAATTCGTATATTCGTATATTCGTGATTATTCGTATTCATACTATTATGCGTTTGTTGGGCCTAGAGACAAGCTGTGACGAGACCTCGGTGGCTGTTGTTACAAACGAAAACAACCGGAGTTTTGTTATTGAAAAAAGTTTAATCGCCTCGCAAGCGGCCAAACACGCCGAATACGGCGGAGTGGTTCCCGAAGTGGCGGCGCGGTGTCATGTTAATGTTATTTTTCCTTTGCTCGAGGCAGCTGGGGTGCCACGCGATGGTTCTGGAATCGACGTGATCGCCGTGACAGCTGGACCAGGCTTGGTTCCGGCTCTTCGAATCGGAGTTGAAGCGGCCAAGACTTTGGCCTTTGCCTGGAAGAAACCATTGGTTGCCGTTAACCATATGGAGGGGCATATCGCGAGTGTGTTTTTAACCCCCATCCCAACCCCTCACCCCGAGGGAGAGGGGCCGGGGGAGAGGGTCATTTGTCTTTTGGTTTCTGGCGGGCATACCGAGCTTTTGCTCATGAAAAATTTTTGCGAGTATGAGTTGCTCGGGCGGACTCGCGATGATGCTGCCGGCGAGGCATTTGATAAAGTCGCGAAGCTTTTGGGTTTGCCATATCCGGGCGGGCCGGAGATTTCCAAGTTGGCTTTGCAAGGCAAACGCGACGCGATCGATTTTCCACGACCAATGCTAGACAGCAAAGATTTTGATTTTAGTTTTTCAGGTTTAAAGACAGCAGTGGCGGTGTATTTACGAACTATCCCTCTCCCATCCGCGCCATTGGGAAGGGAGAGGGTAATGGGTGAGGGGAGAACGATCGCGGACGTCTGTGCTTCCTTCGAACAAGCTGTCGTCGATGTCTTGATCAAAAAAACAATTAAAGCCGTTGCCAAAACCAAAGCCAAATCTATTATTGTTTCCGGCGGGGTTTCGGCCAACTTGTTGTTGCGCGAAGAAATGAAAAATGAACTGTCGCCATTGCCGGTATTTTTTCCGCCCTTCGAATTCACCGGCGACAACGCCGCCATGATCGCCGCCGCCGGCGCCTGGCGCGCGGCGCGCGGCGAGTTTGTTGATCCGTTATCGTTGGAGGCGGATCCGAATTTGCGGTTGGCGTAAACACCCCTCTTGTCGCCCCGCGGCAGGGCGGCAGCTCTCCCCGAAGGGGAGAGTGTTACGTACATTGAATACAACACTCGCAGTCTCCCCTTTGGGGAGAGTGACGGCGAGGCCGCCGAGCCGAATAGAGGGGTGATTAACACTGCCGATATTTTCAATTATGATTTATCAATCTTATTCATGTGATCAAACAAAACAGATTGCCGCTGACTTCGCCACAACTCTACACGGCGGTGAGGTTATCGCGCTTGAAGGCGAGATTGGCGCGGGCAAGACGACATTTGTTCAAGGCTTGGCCGAAGCGTTGGGAGCCGGGGGTTTGGCTCGCAGTCCAACTTTTACGGTTATGAATATTTATCCGGCTACCAACGATCGAATAAAAAAAATCGTCCATGTCGATGCCTACCGTTTGCGCACGCCGGAGGATTTGTTTAACCTCGGGCTGGAGGAGTGGATCGGCCGGCCGGATTCAATCGTTCTCATTGAGTGGCCGAGAATGGTGGAGGAAGTTGAGATAAAATTTGATTGTATCGTAAAGACGACGATCGGCGACATTATGAATCAAAGAAAAATTGAAATAGCATAAAAACCGCCTAAAATCAAGCGGTTTTTAATATTTTACGAGATCGCCCTTGACTTTATTTTTTTTTATGGTAATTTTAGCTGTCGATTCACCCTGATCGACCCCGCGGCTGGCTAGCCGATTCTTCTGTTGGAGGAACTTGAATTGGAGAATTTCTTTCTGTTTTCAAAAAAAACGTTCCGATTTTTTTACAGGTGTTTTTCTTCGGTTTCTTCGCTTCTCTCAATCCTTTCTTTTTTGGCAGTGCTTGTCATTTGGAGCTTGCCCCATGACAAGATACCAGACCGTGAACTACTAGAAAGAATCTTCGACATGGTCGGTGCCCTTGGTTTTGGTGTTTGCTTTCAGCTTTTGGTACAGATATGCCGACGAGAGATCAAAACTTTTACCGAAGAAATTGAAAAAATGGAAACCGCCCAGTCGTCAAAAGTCCAGCCAGAGGAAGAAGGCTGAAAAGTCGCAACACGTCGCCGTTCTGCCGGTCGGATCACTCTCCGCCGGTTTTTTATTTTTAAAAATTACCAGATTAATAATCATTAATTAATTTGACTTTTTGTCATTTTTTTGTTATAATATTTAGAGTTTTAAAATCATTTATCATAAATTTTTATGGTTGGAGAAAATACAGAAGCCGCGGCCGCAGCCGCGGCGGCCGAAGAGAGCAAGAGAAAGTTTAGAGAATATCACGCAAAAATTGAGGCATTAAATTCATCAATCGTTGATGTTCGTTATACTTTTCGCCATTTTGAAGAGGGCGGCAGCCAAGACAAAGAATCGGTTAAAAAGTTATTTGATCTTATAGAAGAAAGAACGAGGTTGATAGCTGATTTTTTTGGCGGAACGGTTACACGTCTGGCCGAAGTTCCTGAAGAACTGAACGTTGATCTGAAAAAAAATCCTTATTTAAGACCGGATCGAGAGCTCGAAAGTCATCCAAAGTTACAAGCCGAAGACCAACCGTTTCTTAGAATGGATGTTCAAGGAAGAACCTATCTTTTCTTTCTCGCCAACACCGGCGCGGTAAATGTTTATGTTGATGGAAAATACAAGGGCGGTAATCATGACATGACTTATTACGAGATATTTGATCAATTAAAGGAAAATAGTTGGTTTGGTGTAAATGGTTAAAATTTAAAAAAACGTTTATTAATTAAAAAAATACTGTTATTAAAAACAGTATTTTTTTTATAGCTTTTTTATTCTCCCCCGGTTACACGAAACACCTCGGCCACATCAGTGAGGCCATCGAGCGCTTTCAGTAATCCATCCTGCGCCATGGTAACCATGCCTTGCTCCAAAGCCAGTCGTCGCATGTCATATTCGGAGATTTTTTCCGATAGCGAGGCGCGAATTTGGTCACTCATGACGATAACTTCATAAACGCCGACGCGGCCCTTGTAGCCGGTATTATTGCAAGCTTCACAACCGGCGCCTTTATAAAATTTAAGATTATTAAGATCAGGAATTGCCTCGCCGGAAGCCGGAGAAAGGGCGCCGAGGATTTTTTTGATTTCTTTCAACCTTTCCGGAGCGACGGCGTCTTTGGTTTTGCACTTAGCGCAAACTTTACGCACCAAGCGTTGGCCAATGACCGCGTTTAAAGCCGGAGCCAGCAAGAATGGTTTAACGCCCATGGAAACGAATCTGGGCAGGGCGCCGGAAGCCGAGTTGGTGTGGATAGTCGAGAGCAGTAAGTGGCCGGTGAGGGCGGCGTTGATGGCCGTATCGGCGGTTTCCAGATCGCGGATTTCGCCGACCATGATAATGTCAGGATCTTGGCGAAGAAGGGAACGAAGACCGCTGGCGAAAGTGTAATTCTTCGAAGCATCGATTTGCGATTGGTTCAACCCTTCGATTTTATATTCAATCGGATCTTCCAAAGTGATGATTTTAACATCTGACTGATTAAGTTTTTTTAAAATAGCGTAAAGGGTGGTGGTTTTACCAGAACCGGTCGGACCGGTGGCGATGATCATGCCGTGCGGTTTTTCAATTTCATGAAGAATTTTTTTTTCCAAAAGCGGCCGCCAGCCGAGTTCTGAAAAAGAAACAGAAATAGACGACGGTTTTAAAATGCGCATAACCACTGATTCGCCCCAATTGGTGGGAATACTTGAAACCCGAACGTCAGTATCGCCGGTTTTTAAGAAAATGGTAAAACGGCCGTCTTGCGGACGCTCGACAATATTGATTTTTAAACCGGAAATTAATTTGACGCGCGAGATGATTTTTTTCCAAGCCTCGTGGGGCAGGTTGGCCACATCTTGCAAAACGCCGTCAAGACGATAACGGATAGCGATTTTTTCCTCCTCGGCTTCGATATGAATGTCGCTGGAGTCGAACTTAAGCGCCGCGGCAATGATAATGGTTAAAACATCGGTAATTGAGGCGCCTTGTATGGTGGTTTGAATGTCGGCAAAGGTGGCTATGGCATTTTGGAATTTTTCCAATTCAGAATCGGTTATTTTCACGCCTTTAATGATCGGTTTGAATTTAGGCAGGGCATCGTAAGCCTTAAGCGCCAGACGAAAACTTTCGGCCGAGATTTGATAAATCACGCCATTGGTTTTGTAGCGTTCGGATAATTGAAAAACCAATTCTTGAACCGCCTCATTTTTCGGTTCGAGCGCGGCCAAGCGAAGTTCCGGGCCAGTATGCAAAAAGCAAACCGCTTTTAATTTTTCCGCTTGCTCGCGAGAAACCAAAGACAACGCTTCCGGGCTAATCGGGAAGCTTTTTAAATTAACAAAAGGCACGCCCAAACTTCGCGCTTTGTCTTGGGCTTCGTCCTCTTTTTCTTTCAAACGCACCTCGTGCATTTTTTCTTCCAGCTGACTGGCAGGCACGGTGGTTTGAGTATCGGGTTTTTTTATGAGGTCGGAAATTGAGGGGAGGTCGGACATAATGATTGTATTATATCAGAGGGGCGTTAAGGCGTTAATGGGCATTAAGGGGTTGGTTGGGTTATGACAATTGTTTCCACGACAGATCAAACATAATTTTCATAATCTCAGCGATCGCTGTGTTTTTGATCAAGGTGCCAAAGACGGGTTGCTCAACGGAGATCAAAGCGACCTTGTCGTCCCAAATCAGCACATCGACGGGAATACTGTCGATATTTTTTGGCAGTAAGCGTGTCTCATACATGCTTTTTAGAACGCTGATGGGGACGCGAGCGCTGGTGTTGATGGAATCTTGGGTTAAAATGTCTTTTAAAAAAATTCCCCGCTCGCGCATTTTGGGAATATAAGTTTTAAAAAAGTCCCAACCAAAAGTATCGTAAAGTTTTTTAGTCGAAGAGACGCCGAGAACGCTTTTAGCTTCGAGCATTTCGTAAAAAATTTCTTTCACTTGTTCCGCGCCTTCGAAAAATTTGATTTGCGGTTTATTTTTTTGCGAAGCGAAAAGCGCGCGCAGATCCGGTAAAACTTGTTTCATCGCTTCCGTGCGCGACTCGAGGGTATGCACGAGGATCGACGGATCAGCGGCTAAATAAGTTTTTCGCTGCCCGTGTTTTTGTTCTGTTACCAAACTTTTTTCTTTCAGCGACTGCAAAAGCCCATAAAGATTTGGTCGAGAAATTTTCGTTCCCCTGGCAATCTGCGGCGGGGAAGACAGACCTTGTTCAAGCAGGTAGAGATAAACCTTTATTTCATTTTCTAAAAGCCCAAGTTGTCGGAGACGATCGTTTATTGTTTCCATAGATATTACACCTCTGTCATTCCGAGCCGAGAGGAATCTCGCCTCGTAACTTCGTTTTCATTTTTAGATATGTTATATGTATATCATTTATTATGCTTAAAGTCAATTAAAAACAAAAATATCAATTAAAATAGCGGTTTTAGCATTGACATTTGTTATATTTGGCACTACGCTTTACTGTCGACTGGCAATTTTGCTGGGCGACGACTCTTTTTCATTGCTGGAGAAAAAATGGACATCTCGCACTTTGTTCTCGATCTTTTCGTCGACTCTGGTCTTGTCGTCACGATCATTGGTCTTTTCGTTCGTCTTGGTAAGGAAGGGGCTAAGGACTTTTCCACAATTAACTTCCTCAAATATGGTATACTTTATTCATGACCACAAAAGAACAATATGACCTGCTTCGGCCGGCCTTTAACGAACTTCAATGGAGAATCTACCTCGGAACAGA
>Ga0265296_1001330_pt1 | contig 28876 bp, 26 predicted proteins | sample MunlanPumphouse1_FD_189073 | JGI IMG/M metagenome (GOLD analysis project Ga0265296, IMG submission 189073) | Groundwater microbial communities from a municipal landfill in Southern Ontario, Canada - Pumphouse #1 | ecosystem: Environmental > Aquatic > Deep subsurface > Groundwater | place... | reverse complement strand
ATCGTTTGTTTGGGCTTTGATTGTTAATTTAACAGAAGTAGCAACAATATACCTGGCCTATATTGCACTGGGTCAACCAGTAAACCCCGGAGCAGTTATCTTGGCCTACGCCGTAGCCAGTTTTGCTGGCCTGGTGGCTATATTACCAGGCGGAATTGGTGTTTACGAAGCTTTAATGGCCGGTGTTTTAGCTAGTGCTGGCGTGCCCAAGGCGCTGGCTCTATCGGCAACTTTGATATATCGCATTTTTACTATAGTCGTTTTTGTGCCAGCAGGTTTTGTGCTGTATCAAATTGCACTAAGGCAAACAGATGGGGAGCTAAAAAGTGGAACACGAGCTCATATTAACTCCGACTGATTTTGTTGCGATTGCCAACCAGGTGTTCGAACATTCTATGCCTTTTGTGTATATAGAAGGTGAGCTGGCAAATTTTAAAATTAGCAAAAACAAATGGTTATATTTTGATCTAAAAGATGATTACTCGAAAATAAACTGTTTTGGCAGCGTTTATGCGCTGCCCGGAGTGCTACAAGACGGTATGATGCTAAAAGTTAGCGGTCAGCCGCGGTTGCATCCGCAGTTTGGTTTTAGTCTCAACGTTCAAGCAATCCAGCCATCGGGCGAAGGCACAATAAAAAAAGCATATGACCTGCTTAAGGCAAAACTACAAAAAGAAGGTTTGTTTGAGATATCGCGTAAACGGTCGCTGCCATATCCGCCGCGGCGGATAGTTTTGGTGGCCAGCGGGGAATCGGCAGGGTATAGTGATTTTATTAAAATTGTAGCCGAACGATGGCCCAACTTAGTGATTGAACTCTGTGATGTCCAGGTACAAGGGGTAGATGCTCCTAACCAGATAATTAGTGCTATCGACGAGGCCAATAAAGCATCTAGTCTGGCAGATGTTTTGGTATTGATTAGGGGTGGTGGCAGTATGGATGATCTTATAGCGTTTAATGACGAAAGATTAGTGCGAGCTATCTCTGCCAGCCGTATTACCACTCTGGTAGCGATTGGTCACGAAAGAGACGAACTGCTTGCCGAATTAGCTGCCGACAAAAGAGCCAGCACGCCCAGCAATGCCGCCGAATTATTAGTTCCTAACCGGCATTCCGAGCTTCTGGTTGCCACCAACCAAAAAACTCAACTTTCACAGGCTATGAAAAATTGCATCAATATCGAGAACCAGCATTTATCTCGTTATCGCAGTGAGTTGTCAGATAGACTACAACAGACCTTTTTAGATACAAAAAATCAGGCAATAAATTTTCAAAGAATCATCAGCGCCTATAATCCGGCGGCTGTGTTAAAGCGCGGTTTTGCTATCGTAAGACAGCAAGATAAAATAATAAATTCGGCTCTTTTGTTAGATCGGTCGCAGGCGGTAGAAGTCCAAATAGACAAAGGTAAGTTCGAGGCATCAATTAATAAAATAACGCTAGATAAGGAGCCGTAGTGAAGAAAGAATTTGACTATATTAAAACCAAGCAAGAAATAGAAGATATTATTAATTGGTTTGCGTCCGAGGATCGCGACCTTAATGAAGCTTTTGTAAAATTTGAGCAAGCCCAACAAAAATTAGATCAGTTGCAAGATTACCTAAAAGACAGCCAGGCAAAACTAAAACTGATTGCTAAAAAAATCAAAAGCTGATGCTGCTGGGTGTAGTATCGGTAATATTATTTTGTTTTGCGTTTGTCCTACTATTTGGTGCACCATATTTGCCAACTCTAAAAAAACAGCGCCTGCAAGCTTTAAAAATACTGCAATTGCGTTCAGGGCAAACCTTGCTAGAGCTGGGTTGCGGCGACGGCCGCTTACTCAATACCGCTGCTCAACTGGGTATAAAATCGGTGGGCTACGAATTAAATCCTATGTTAGTGATTATCGCCAAAATAGTCACGTTTCGAAACCGTAAGTTGGTAAAAGTAAAATGGGCAAATTTTTGGGAGACCGATTGGCCTGATTGTGACGGTATCTACGTGTTCTTAATAGATAGATTTATGGCTAAACTAGATATTTATGTGCAAAAGCAGAGCAGGGGACCTGTTAAGCTTTTGTCTTATGGCTTTCAAATTCCTGGCAAAAAAGTTTTTAAAAAACAGGCGGGCTTTTATCTTTATAAATATTGATCATCAATGGTAATAACAAACCGACCTTGTCGTGCTACGGTTTTTAAGTTAGCATAAGAAATATGCCACCATCGAACTATCCAAATTATAATAATATGTCGCCAACTGGCCACTCTTTGAATGGCGGCCGCAAGTTGCTAGTAATAATTGTGGTGATGCTTATTGCACTGCTAGCTACCCTGATATTCGCGATTTATGCTTTTGTGCAAATGCAAGATTATAAAAATAATAGTGACAAAAAATCTAATATTGCGGTCGAAGCAGCCAACTCAAAATTAACCGCTGCTCTCCAGGCTAAATTTGCCGAATCCGAAAAACAACCACTCAAAACATACACCGGCCCAGCCCAGTATGGCAGTTTAAAAATTGTCTATCCCAAAACTTGGAGTGCATACGTAGTAGAACAGGCTGGCAACACTACGCCGCTGGAGGGTTATTTTTACCCCGATGTAGTGCCCAATATTAGCGAAGATCAAAACAACTATGCCCTTAGAGTCGAAATTACCAGTGCCGACTATCAAAGTATTCTTCAACAATATCAAACGCAGTTAAGCGCCGGTAGCTTAAAAGCCTCGGCCTTTAAACCATCATTGGTGGCCAGCGCAACAGTTGGTGTAAAAATGGACGGTCAGATTGCTACTGGCAAAAAAGGCTCAATGATTATATTGCCCATGCGCGATAAGGTGTTGCGCGTCTGGACAGAAAACGATGCCAACATTAGCGATTTTAATGATTTTATACTTAAAAATCTAAGCTACTCTCCGTAGTTGGATAGCACTAAAAGTGCTATAATATAAATTAAGATTAAGTAAAAAACCGTGAGGGTGAAAGGTTGCTTACTAGCCAAAGTATATAAACCATGGCTGACAACACAAATATACAGAGCATCGTCCCATTAATTTATGATTTGCAGACTTATTTTTTGCAAGTTCAGGCGTTGTCTAATATAGACCAAGCTGCAAAATCCGATCTGGATGATCTAAATATTGTTAGCCGACATGCTCTTAGGATGATTGATTATGCACTGGTTTCGGTAGATGCTAACCAGCTACAATTACCCCTAACTAACGTATCGGCCTCGGCTATCGCCAATGATGTAACAGCCAGTTTGCTTAAGCTCGCCAAAGCATACGAGGTAGACCTAAGGGTCGAAACCACCAAAACCATGGAGCCTATATATACAAACGAAGCTGCCGCAAAGGGTATTCTGTATGGCCTGGCTGCCAGTTTAATCACCCGAGCTCAAGAATCGTCTGTTGGCAAAAAAAGACCTATAGTGGTTATAGCGGCTCAAGAGACAACGCCCAAGACACAGCGCCTGGGGGTGTATTCACCTCATTTGCCAATTGGGTCCGGTGCCATTAAAACATCAACCAAGCTCGAGAGGCGTTCTAGATCAGTTTCGCCAGCAGATTTTCATCATAGTGGTTTGGGGCTGGTTGTTTCTCAGCAATTATCAAATCAGCTGGGCCAAAAGTTGCAAAGGTTTGAACATCGAGGCAACCGGGGGATTGGCTTTTACGCACCCATGTCGATGCAGCTTAAACTGGTCTAGGTAAAACATGCGTGCATTAATTATCGAACCGGATTTTTTACTAGCTAAAGTTTATAAAAAGGTTTTTGAAAAGCGCGGTTTTGTGGTTGGTGTAGCTCATGGAGCTCAAGATGCCGTGAAGGTAATTGATCTTGCTAGGCCCGACTGTATTATTTTAGAATTGCAACTTGGTGGCCACAGTGGTGTGGAATTTTTACACGAATTTCGCAGTTACGAAGATTGGGCCAATATACCACTATATATCTATAGCGGTATATCACTCGAAAGTCTGGGCCAGGTCCAAAAAAATTTGTCAAGCCTTGGAGTAAGACGTTATTTTTATAAATCAATTACGCCAATCGATCAATTGGCTGGCACGATTATGTCCGATCTAGAGGGTTAGCCAACATGCGCACCGCTCTACACAGCGATGGTTTTGTGCTGGCTAGAACTAATTATGGCGAATATGATCGTATTTTAACTATTCTAACCAAAGACTGCGGCAAGGTTAGGGCGATGGCCAAAGGGGTCCGCAAAGAACGCAGCAAATTAGCTGGTGGTATAGAGCTGTTTTGCTCGAGTAACTATGGTTTTATCGAATCCAGAGGTGACCTTGCGGTGCTAGTGGCAAGTAGACTAAATAAGTTTTATGGGCACTTAACCAGTGATATCAACAGGGTAAATTACGCCTATGCGGTTTTAAAAAAGATAAACAAAATTACCGAGCAGCGGGTAGACGCCAGTTACTATGATTTAACATCTGATCTTTTTGAGGCGCTTGATGATCTAGAAATCTCGCTAGAATTTATTGAGCTGTGGTGGTTGGTAAGTTTAGTAAACTTAACCGGACACACCATTAATGTTATTAAGCCAATAGATGCCGAGGTTTTTAGTGCTGATCAAAACTATGCGTTTATTGGCGAGTTAGGTGGGTTTAAAACATTGCCGGATGGCTTATACGGCGCCGATCATATAAAGTTTATAAAAGTCGCTAGCGCTAATCGCCCAAAAACATTATCAAGAGTAAAGGGTGGTCGCCAAATCGCTAACGACCTAATACCCACTATTAGAAGTTTTGTAGAATATGTTCACTAATCTATAATTGATATCGAATATGAAAAACGAAATTACTTTAGAAGATATTACTAGTCTGGCCAAACGTCGCGGGTTTATATATCAAGGCTCCGAGATTTATGGAGGCCTGGCCGGTACGTGGGATTACGGCCCACTTGGTGCGGTGCTAAAACGTAATATTATTAATGAATGGCTCAAATATTTTGTCGATAATTGGGATGACATGTATCTGATAGACAGTGCCATTTTAATGAATCCCAAGGTTTGGCAGGCCAGTGGCCACATAGATACTTTTACCGACCCGCTAGTAGAATGCAATAATTGTCACAATCGTTTTCGCGAAGATAAAATAGACAAAAGCAAATGTCCGGCTTGTGGCAAAGAAAATACTTTTGGGCCGGCCCGTCAGTTTAACCTGATGTTTAAAACGCAAGTTGGACCGCTAGAGGACGAAAAATCTATAGCCTACTTGCGCCCAGAAACGGCACAGGGCATGTTTACTAACTACAAAAATATACTGGACAGTATTTACCCAGATTTGCCGTTTGGTATAGCTCAAGTTGGCCGAGCCTTTCGTAACGAAATAAGCCCGCGTGATTTTATCTTTCGTGTCCGCGAATTTGAGATTATGGAATTTGAATATTTTGTTAAACCAGACGACTGGGAGAAAAGCTTTGAAAAATGGCGGGTTGATGCTCACGGCTGGTTTAAAAAACTCGGGCTTGACGAAGATAAAATTAAAGAAATCGAAGTCCCCCCAGAAGATCGGGCCCACTACAGTAAGCGCACCATAGATTTTCAATACAATTTTCCATCGATGGGTTTTGACGAAATTGGCGGCCTGGCCTATCGTACAGATTTTGACCTCAACAACCACCAACAACACTCTGGCAAGAATTTAGAATATCGTCCAAAGGATGGATCCAAGCCATTTGTTCCTCATGTGATCGAGCCAACCTTTGGCTTAGATCGTCATTTGCTGGCGGTGCTTTCTAACTCCTACTGCGAAGACGAGCAAAATGGCGAAAAAAGAGTATTTTTAAAATTTCCTATTAATTTGGCGCCAATCAAATATGCAGTTTTCCCGTTGCTTAAAAACAAACCCGAGCTTACCCAAAAAGCCCGCGAAGTTTATAAAAGCTTAAAAGAAAAATATGGTGCAGTTATGTGGGACGATAACGGCAATATTGGCAAACGCTATCGCCGCCAGGACGAGATAGGTACGCCAAACTGCATAACGATCGATTTTGACACCCTCAGCGACGATACTGTAACCTTACGTAATCGTGATACCACCGAACAAAAAAGAATAAAAATATCCGATCTATAATTTTATAATGAGTAAAAATAATTTTTTTTGGGGAGCTAGTACAGCCAGCCATCAGGTAGAGGGCGGGACCGAGAACCAGTGGTCGGTGTGGGAGCTCGAAAATGCTAGTGAACTAGCTAAAAAGGCTAAGAAGCATTTGGGGTGGCTGCCAAATTGGCAAGAAATATCCAAACAGGCGAGCGATCCGGCTAATTATGTTGCAGGGCGTGGGGTTGATCATTATCATCGTTACAAAGAAGACTTTGATATTTTAGAAAAACTAAATCTCAATGCCTTTAGATTCGGAATTCATTGGTCTAGAATCGAACCCGAACCGGGAGTTTGGGACCAGGCGGCGATTGATCATTATAAAGAATATATAAAAGAATTAAGAAAACGCAATATTGAGCCTTTTCTTAATATTTGGCACTGGACGATCCCGGTGTGGTTTGCCGAAAAAGGTGGCTTTGCAAAAAAATCGAATTTAAAATATTTTAAAGATTATGTAAGTAAAATTAGTAGTGAGCTGCTTGATGATGTTGGTTATGTGATTACCCTGAATGAACCCAATGTTTATATTGGCAAGAGCTATATGGAGGGCAGTTGGCCACCGCAAGAAAAAAACAAGATAAAGGGTATACGTGTATATAGAAATCTTATTAAGGCACATAAACTGGCCTGGAGGATTTTAAAACAAGACCATCCAAAACTTCAGGTAGGGATGGCGCAGCAGCTTGCCAATATCCAAGCTTATCGACCAGGTAGTTTTACAGATGAAGTGGTGGTAAAAATTATGCGCTATTTTTGGAACTGGTGGTTCCTGAATCGCATAAAAAAACAAATGGATTTTGTAGGATTCAACTACTATTTTACAGATTACTACCAAGGTGTTAAAAAAATTAAATTAAAATCACCAGTCAACGATTTGGGCTGGTATATGCTACCAGAAGGTTTACTGTCGCTATTAGAAAGGGTCCAGGCGCATTTTCCTGGCAAGCCGATATTTATTACCGAAAATGGTGTAGCCGATGCCAAGGATCAATATAGGCAATGGTGGCTACATGAAACCATGATGGCAATCGACACAGCAAAATCTATAGGTATCCCAATTAAGGGGTATTTGCACTGGAGCTTACTTGATAATTTTGAATGGGCCGATGGCTGGTGGCCTAAGTTTGGGCTGGTAGAGGTTGATCACCAAAACAATATGCAGCGTAAAATTCGCCCCAGCGCCTTGTGGTGGGCTAGTGAGATAGCCAAAAGACGGAGACAAGACAAGCTTGAATAGTATTAAGGGTCCAAAAATTGTTATGATCGGCGGTGGTACTGGTAGCTTTACCTTATTGAGCGGTTTAAAACATTATGCCAGTGATATTACGGCCTTGGTCAACATGGCTGACGATGGTGGCTCTACTGGGCAGCTTCGCGACGAACTGGGTGTTTTGCCGCCGGGTGATATCCGCCAGTGTTTAGTGGCTTTATCTAATTCACCAAAGGTGAGGGAACTATTCAACTATCGTTTCGAAGGAGGCTCCTTAAAAGGCCACGCTTTTGGCAATTTATTTTTAACGGCGCTAGAAAAAATGACCGGAAATTTTGCCGATGCTGTCGAACTAGCCAGCGAGGTGCTGCGTATAACTGGCAGGGTTGAGCCCATAACTCTAAGCAATGTCAAGTTGTGTATGCGTAGCCCAAGAGGCCTTAAGATCCTTGGTGAGCATAAAATTGGTAAATTAAAATTTGGATCCAATAAACCTGTAATGTGGCTAGAGCCAAAAGCTGTTTTGAACCCCAAGGCTAAAATTGCTATCGAGCAGGCTGATATGATAGTCGTTGCGCCTGGCAACCTATATGGCAGTCTAGCACCAGCTTTGATTGTTCCAGGCCTCTATAAGGCCTTAAAATCCGCTACAGCTAAAAAAATCTACGTTTGCAATTTAGTTACAAAGCCCGGCCAAACCGATGGTTTTATGGTTCATGACTTTGCTAACGAAATTGAACGATTGGCGGGTGGTAAGTTTTTGACACATGTAATTTTTAATACCGAAAAGCCAAGCTGTGCTTTGTTGGATAAATATGCTCATGACGGAGAATATGCCGTTGACTATCAAAACGAACCTTTTAAAGCAGCTCATTATCGCGCCCAGGGCGCCGATATTATTTCTAGAGACATACACCCCAGATCTGTTAAGGCCGACTCGCTGGCTGACCAAAGAACTCTTATACGACACGATTCTACCAAAGTTGCTAAGCAGCTTATGCGTATATATTTTTCGTGAATACGCTTAAAAACTAAGCACTAAACGAACGCCAAGCGAACGAACTGTGGAAAAACGGGGGAAAGTGAACCTGTATTTATCTAAAAAAGTACTTGCAGTGGGTAGCTGTGGGTAGTATTCTCTAAGCAGTGGGTAAAAGTGGGTAGCACCACAACAAAACAAAAACCACTAAGCAGATTAAATAACATGGCCATCGTAGACTATTTCGAAAGAAAGCTTGACGACAAGCATCGGCTGACTATTCCAGCCGAGATTCGAAGTGAGTTCAAAAGCGGTGTAGTTGTAACGCGCGGCTTTGGCAAGTATCTGCACATGTATTCACAAGATGTTTGGGATCAAAAGGTCGAACCCGAACTAACCGGCCACATCTTAGACGAGAAAGTAGCCGACTTGAACGTACAATTTCGTGCAGGTAAAACCGCCAGCTATTTAGATGAAAAACAGGGCAGATTAACACTAGAGCTGCACCATCTAAAATATGCCGGCATCGAGTCAGAGTTAATCGCCGTGCGAGCAGGAGCCTATTGGCGACTTCAACCCAAGTAATCTAATCTGTACCTTAACAAATTAATAAAGCCCAAAAAACGACTCGAGATCAGCGATTTGGCAGTCAACACGTAGAATCAGGAACTACGTTACAAAATCCTTGCACCTTTCTCACATCTAAAACACCTCCCAAAACTCCACCTCACACATAAGTCTCTCAAACTTTTTAGCGGCAACCAGTTGGTCATTATTAGCAAATTTTTTAAATTCGTTAAAAAGAATCAAGCCAACATTACGGAAGCTGCTATACACAAAAACAAAAACTACAAAAAAACAAAAAGTTGGCTGCTGAATCGGTGACCTTGCAAAAACAAAAACAAAAATATGCATGAACCAGTATTACTAAAAGAAGTATTAGAGTGCCTTGATCCTAAAAAAGGAGATAGCTATCTAGATCTGACCGCAGGTTATGGCGGACACGCTAAGGCTGTGCTAGATATAACGCAAAACTTCCAAGGTAGCGTACTGGTTGATCGTGACCAAATGGCTATAGATCAATTACAAACGATGTTTGCCAGCAGTGGTGTTAATATCATCCACGATGATTATTATGCTGCCACCAAGCAACTGAGTGAACAGGGTAGGCAATTTGATCTTATATTGGCCGATTTGGGGATTTCGTCACCGCACCTTAACACCGCGAGTCGTGGCTTTAGCTTTATGCAAAATGGCCCCTTGGATATGCGCATGGATCAGCGGCAAACAATGACCGCCGAGGATATTGTGAACCAATGGGACAAGCCAGAGCTAATAAAGATTCTGCAAGACTATGGCGAGGAGCCTAGGTCGCATAGAATCGCCGAAAGCATAATAGCTAACCGACCGCTTAAAAACACCGAGCAGCTTGTAGCGGCCATAACAAAAGTAACTGGGCCTAAACAAGCTAAGCAGCATCCGGCCACCCGGACCTTCCAAGCTTTAAGAATAGCCGTCAATAACGAGCTAGATCTTTTGCAAAAAACACTACCTTTATGGGTGGACCTGCTTAAGCCAAATGGACGTATCGGCATAATTGCTTTCCATAGTCTCGAAGACAGGCTAGTTAAACAATATTTTGCCGACCAATCAACTTATCAGTACGAACAAAGGCTTAAGTTGATCACCAAACGGCCGATTACTCCCGGTGAAAAAGAAATCGTTTATAATCCGCGTTCTCGCAGCGCACGCTTGCGAGCCGCAGTTAAAATAAAAACAACAGAAAGGACCAGCGATGCGTATTAAAGTCACTGGTCGTTCGGTTTCGCACAAAGTTAGCGTAACAGTTTTATAACTGTTTTAAGATAACTTGTAGCGTACCGAAATACAAAAACAGCCTGGTATGTGCTAACGCGTATACCAGGCACCAAACAAAAACAAACAATATGACATACGGAAAAAACTCCTATATTAGTCGGCAATCGGCTTATCAAAAAAATCGCAATGTTGTCACGCTTAGTGGTGACAAAAAACGTCTTGGCCCAATTACAAATACTATTGTTATTGTTTTGATAATGTGTTTGCTGGGGCTTATGTATTTGACGCAAGTAACCAAGACAAATGCCCTAGGCTATCATCTAAGCAACCTAACAACTAAACAGACTCAATTAAAAGAAGAATATGCCTCGCTAGAAGTTGAATCTATGCGCCTACAAAGCCTAGATAGGGTGCAGACTTCTGCCGTTGCTCAAAAGATGTCTGACGCTAAGCCAACGGCTGTAGCTATTAATTAGGTATAATTAAATTAAGGGCTACGTATATAAAAATAAACTGTAGTCAATTTTTATTAAATGGAATCTAATTACCACAAACGTTTCGACCGCAGTTCTTTTATACGGCTAATTTTAGTAGCCGCCGGAATTGTATTGATTGGGCGCTTGTTTTATATCCAAATAGTTAGGCACGATTACTATCAAGCCAAAGCTTTGGCCGAACATATTAAAAAATTTGAAATATCAGCTCCACGAGGGTTAATAAAGATAGCAGATGGCGCTATTACAGCACCGATCGTACTTAACGAAAAACGTTACACAATATATGCTGACCCCGCCTATATAGAAGATGCTGCCAAAACAGCCGATAAGCTATATCCGGTGATGGGTGGTAATTATGGTGAAATCAAGAAAAAATTATCTGATAAGCATAGTCGATATACAATACTGGCCAAAAAATTTACTAAAGATCAGGCTGACAGAATAAAAAATTTAAATCTTAAGGGTATTGGTACCCAAGAAATCAGCATACGAACCTACCCGCAAGGCAGCTTGGCGGCTCACTTGCTTGGCTTTGTCAACGATGATGGTAAGGGTCAATACGGCGTAGAGCAATATCTTAATAGTAAACTCGCCGGGCAGACAGGGCTTGAAAAAGCAGTGACTGATGTCAGGGGTATACCTCTGGCGATTAATAATGACAACATCCTCAAACAGGCCAGGGCAGGCAAGGATGTAGTTTTGACTATTGACATGAGTATGCAAAAAATTGCCGAGGATGCCATAAAAAGCAACTTAGAACGTACTAAGGCTGTAAAAGCTACTGCTATTATTATGGAATCGAGTACCGGTAATATAAAAGCTATGGCCAGCTACCCCAATTACAATCCGGGGCAGTTCGACAAAGTAAGTGACGTTTCGTTGTTTATTAACCCGTCTGTCAGCATGCCCTGGGAGCCTGGATCGGTTATGAAACCGCTGCTAATTAGCGGAGCATTTACCGAAGGTACAGCTAACCCGGATAGTAGTTTTTATGACCCCGGTTACGTGCAGGTTGGCGATAGGGTAATTAAAGACTCTATGAACTGGGGTGCCCAAACTATAAGTGTCAGGGATGTAATTTATAAATCGCTTAATACGGGCGCTGTTATGATCTTTAAAACACTTGGTGGTGGCACGATTAATTCTAGGGCTCGTAATATCTGGTATGACTATTTAACTAAGCACTATTTTTTTGGTCAAAATACTGGTATACAGGTCAGTGGTGAGGCAAGTGGCTATATTGCTGGCCCCAACGATGGTGATGGGTTGGATGTAAGATATGCCAACATGGCCTTTGGCCAAGGCTTAACTGTAACCCCCATTCAGATGGTAGCGGCCTATAATTCTATTATCAATGGGGGCACTTACTTTAAGCCAAATTTAGTGTCAAAAATTATAGATGGAAATGATGTCACAGAAGTAAAACCCGAAGCCCTGGCAAGAAATGTAATCAGTAATCAAGCTGGTAAAAATATTAGGCAAATTTTAAAAGACTCACTAGAGATGAACAACAAAGTAGCCGTGCGACCCGGTTATGCTCTAGGGGCAAAAAGTGGTACAGCCCAGATTGCAGATGCCAAGGGTAACTATAGGACTGATGCCTATAACGGTGTTTATGTAGGTTATCTTTCTGGGGCAGACCGTCAATATATTATTTTAGTAAGGCTAGATGAGCCGCAAACTTCGGCCTCTGGTTTTGCTAGCGGGGAGGCAGCCAGGGCCTGGGCTGACATTACTAACAAGATGATCGATAATCTAGCGATTAAACCCCAGAGCTAATTGCTCGATATGCTATAATAAACAGAGGTAATTAAAAAATAAAAGGAATATAATTTAAATAATATGGCAATCCTAAATATCTCAATCGCCACTCTTACCCTAGAAAGAATTTTGTTTTTAGGTTTCTTGGGATTTTTGACAAGTATGGCTATAACACCAATCTATACCTATATGGCCTACAAGTGGCAGTGGTGGAAGCGGCCCCGCACGACTGATGTGTCTGGTAATAAGGCGGTAGAATTTCAGAAGTTACACGCCGCCAAACACCGACGTAATATACCAACAATGGCAGGTATTGTTATTATTTTGGGAGTTTCAATTGTTACTATTGCGTTCAATTTGGTTCGTGAACAAACCTGGCTACCGCTTGCAGCAATGATTGGGGCTGGTCTAATAGGCCTATTGGACGATTTTATTAATATAAAGGGCAACGGCGGTGGCGTGGCTGGTCTTCGGTCAAAGATCAAGCTAGTACTTATAAGTGGCGTGGCCCTAACTGGTGGCTGGTGGTTTTTTGCAAAAAACGATATTAGTTCGTTCCATTTTCCGGGTATCGGTGCTTTGGCGGTTGGCTGGTTAATTATCCCCATTTTTATGGTAGTGGTTGTATCGACGGCAAATGCCGTAAACATTTCTGATGGCCTAGATGGATTGGCTGGCGGCCTGCTAGCCTCGGCTTTTGGTGCGTACTCTATTATTGCACTCATGCAACAAAGATTTGGTATTGCAGCATTTTGTTTGACGATTGTTGGTGCGCTATTGGCTTATGTATGGTTTAACATCTATCCGGCAAGATTTTTTATGGGTGATGTTGGCAGTTTTGCCCTAGGTACGGCGCTTGGTGTTGTAGCTATGGCCACTGACACCTTGGTGTTGTTGCCAATTATTGGTTTGGTGTTCGTGGCCGATACCGGGTCGGTGATTATCCAAAATATCTCTAAAAAACTACGTCATGGCAAGAAGGTGTTTAGGATTAGTCCTATTCACCATCATTTTGAAGCTATTGGTTGGCCAGAAACTAAAGTCACTATGCGTTTTTGGGTAATTGGGCAAGTTTGTGCGGTAGTTGGCCTATTGCTAGCAATAGTTTGGGGTTTTATTTAATATGATTGGTCAGCAGCGGTCCAGACAGCCGTCGCTGGCCGCATTCCAAGTACGTAAACACAAACCAGACTATGGTCTACTGGTGATAGCTAGTATTTTATTAGCGGTTGGTCTGATTGTTATGTACGCCATCAGCCCAGCCTTGGCTTCAATGGGTGGCAATGTTAGTGAGAATTATTTTGTAACCAAGCAGCTTATTGCCATAATATTGGGATTTGTTTTCTTTTTTGCGGCCGCCAAAATTCCACTCAGTACATGGGAACGTCTGCAAAAACCACTAATTGTTACTGCATTTATATTGTGCGCCGCCACGATAGTCTTAAATGGCCTGGCTAGTCGTTGGATACACTTGGGCAGTATTTCTTTCCAGCCAGTTGAGTTAGTAAAGTTTATATTAGTAATAAGTGGTGCGGTGGTGTTTTCTAAAGCAGCTAGGGCGGGGGATGTAAGCCGTATGCAAATTTTAAAGCCGTTGCTGATAAGTTTGGCGGCTTTTAGTGCGGTAATCGTGTTCTTGCAGCGCGATTTAGGATCGGCCTTTGTGCTGCTGTTTATAATTGGTGTCATGGCATTTATGGCAGGGCTGCCAATGAAAAAGCTATTAATATTTTTAATAGCCGTATCACTAGTTAGTGTCATGGCTGTTAGTACAACTTCTTATAGGCGCGATCGTTTAATGACATTTTTGCAACCTACCAGAGATTGTACCGATACTGGTTATCATGCTTGCCAGGCACTGATAGCGGTTGGCAGTGGTGGCTTAATTGGTGTAGGTCTTGGTCGTAGCGTTCAGGCCTATGGTTATTTACCAGAGGCCGAGAATGATTCAATTTTTGCCATTTTTGCCGAAAAGTTCGGATTTATTGGCGTAATTGCTTTAATTGGCCTCATTGGCGCATTGCTGCTTAGAATTATTAATATCATGCAACGTGCTCCTAACAAAGCTTCGCAATTAGTGTGTGCGGGGGTACTGGCCTGGTTTGGTTTTCAAGCTCTGGTAAATATAGGTGCAATGATAGGGTTGCTACCCCTTAAAGGTATTACTCTGCCGTTTGTTAGTTATGGTGGTACTAGTTTAGTGTTTGTAATGGCAGCGCTAGGCATAGTTTTTCAGATCTCCAGCTATTCGTCTATACGTAAGAGCAGTTTTGATTTTGATCAAGAAGGGAGTCCAAATGAAAGTAGTTATAACTGGCGGCGGAACAGCCGGCCACATTACACCACTACTCGCAGTAGCTTCTGAAATAAAGCGATTGCAACCCGATTCGCCAATTTTTTACATTGGTCAACGACACGACTCAATGAATCATATGATCAAATCAGACAAAACCATCAGTGGCCAGTATTCAATTTTTGCCGGCAAATTTAGGCGCTACCATGGCATAGGTTTAACTAAGCAGCTATTTAACTTTAAAACCAATTTATTAAATTTACGTGATTTTATTTATTTTGTAATTGGACTTTTTCAAAGTATTAGGTTGCTAGCGGCACTAAAGCCTGATGTGGTATTTGTAAAGGGTGGCTATGTCGGCCTACCGGTTGGTTTAGCGTCAGCTTTGCTTAAAATACCGATTGTTACACACGACTCAGATAGTATACCGGGCCTGACTAACAGAATGTTATCAAAATACGCCACCATTCAAGCCGTTGGTATGCCGGTAGAATTTTATCAAAATATATATCGCTTAAATAAAATGCGTTTTAGTGGCATACCAATTAGGTCAGACTTTTTATTAAAAACCGATACTCGGGCATTTCAGTCTAAGTATAATTTATTATCGTCCGATAAAATCGTGGCGGTATTGGGTGGCAGCTTAGGAGCTGCCAGGCTAAACGACTTTATTTTTAATAATATAAAATATTTGGGCCAAGAAAACATAAAACTGATTTGGCTTACCGGCTCTCGTACCTACAAACACTACCACAATCTAATCCAAGCCGATCAAGCCCTGCAAAAGCAGTGTGTTTTATTAGAATTTTCTAACGATATACCTCAGATTATGGCGCTAGCCGATATAGTTGTTTCTAGGGCGGGGGCAACCAGTATCGCCGAACTAGCGGCTATGTCTAAACCCTCAATTATTGTTCCCAATCCAATGTTAACTGGTGGCCACCAGACTGTAAATGCTAATAACCTAGCTGGCGAACAGGCTGTCATTAACTTAAGCGAGACAGAACTTGCCAAACACCCCAGCCTACTAGGTGAGACAATTACCGGGTTGATGAACGATGATAAGCTGCGGGCCAAATTGGCCAGCAACATACATCGTCTGGCAATAACAGACGCCAGCCAGCGTATTGTGGCTTGTTTGGTCGAGGCCGCTGGTGATAAGCAATGATATTTCGCCGTAAACATAAAAAAGATACTAACCCGCAAGAACGAAAACCATACAATGCTCGTGGTAGCCAAAGGGTGTTTTCGTACTATACAGCCTCTAGAAACCAGCTAGACAGTATAAATCGGCAGTCTATGTCTAGCCCACAAGTAAATGTGCGTACCAAAGGGTCATACAAAAATAAGGTTTTTGCCTCTGCTATAGGCCTGATTCTGCTGGCAATGGTAATTTATCTATCCCTATTAGAGTCACAAGCGCATCTGCAAATACGCGGTAAGGCCTATCGAACCAACACTCAATACCAGCAGATTATCTCGGCCGCACTAAAAGATAGCCCCACAAGCCGTACCAAATATCTAATAAATCAGCAAAAAATAAAAAGTAAACTTACTCGGGCACTACCAGAAGCATCTGCAATTAAGGTAGGCACGAGTTTACTGGGCAAAAGACCGGAAGTAATTATTACAACAATAGATCCACTAGCACTATTAAGTCAAAACGGTGGCCGTGACAGATATATTATGAGTACACGCGGCAAAGTATTAATGTTAAGCAGCAACAGCATTATTAACGATACGGGTTTGCCGGTAATCGAAAATAATTCTGGCATCATGGCTAGGGAAGGGATGCAGATCATCCGGCCTAGCGAGGCTCAGGAGATAAGCGATCTTATATATCAGCTCAAAAATGATTCGAGCCAATATTATTTAATATTAGCCAAACAGCCGCACGAAATTGATTTGAAAGAGTCGGGCAGGGGATATTATGTAAAGTTTTTGCTAGACAATAACTCACTTCTTAGCCAATACGGTGCTCTACGTGCCGCTCAAAATAATTTTAAAGCTAAAAACATAGTGCCAACAGAATATATAGACGCTAGGCTTGGCGAAAAGATATATTACAAGTGACCCATTACCCTGCGAGTAGTTCGTAATATGTTCACATTAATACAAAATTACTTATACATAAAAAACTATAGTAATATATAAAAATATATAAAAGTCAAATTTTATGGTTTATTGGACATGGCAGGGATAAATAACATATAAATAATAAATAACGACAAAAAGCAAATGGCTGTGGAAAACTTATGTGGCTTATTGTGTGAATTATAACGTTAGGATGGCTGGCCACCGCTATAGAAAGCACAAAACTGTAGGCAGATGCACATGATAGTGCGGTGTTAACATGGTTTTATAGGATATATTATAAGTATTACCCCGCTAGAAGAGGCATACTTAATCATTATCTAAACCTATAATTAAGTCGTAAAATATACATTGTGCGACATGATGTCTATTCCCGTGGGGCACTGTTGCTTGGCCTCGTTTTAAAACTTTTGGCCTACTATTTTTATAATTTATTTAAAATAATTTTTCTGGCACTACTCTTCTTCTTGTTGTCTGCTGTTATAAAAATACTCATCATCTTTGCTGCCGGTCTATATAAAAATTACCAAACCAAGTGTTCGCAAAATGTACACATTGATGATTGTATGCTATCGCAGCTGGATGACTGTTTCGTCGTCTAGTTGGTTAGGCTGTTTTAGAGGGCTTTGATGCTCGTCAGTGGAGTTGTTGTGACTATGAGTGTCGCTGGCGGTTTTAAGTGCCTCGGCGGCCTTCTTGCGTCTTAGGCGGCGTTTTTTAGACTCGCTAATTGGCTGGGTATCGGCAGCCTTGTCTATACTAACTATGGGTAAAGGAACTTTTACTAGCTTGTGTGGTGTATGGTTCTTTTGGTTTTCGCTAGCTGCATGGCTACTAGGGGCGGCCTTGTCGGCTGTATTATTTTTGCGGATATCGGTTTCTATATGGTCGCGTTGTTTGGCATATTGTTGGCGAGAGTAATTAATAATATCAACGGTGTAATCTGTTGGGCTAACTGGTATGTTAAGAGTTGTCGCCGAGAAAGCCACGGCTTTTTCGCCGTTTATAGTCATACTGGTTACAAAATGACGGTTATGCATATTAGATAAATCGCTAGCCTCAAATTGCGGCTCGAAGTATTTAGTCAAAAACGGGCTATCATCGGGGCTGACTCTAAAGCAAACCATTGTGCCGACGTTGCCAAAAACTGCGCCCCTTACATGTTCTTCCATCTGGGAAATATACTGGTTGGCAATGGTTAGGTTTAGGGCATATTTTCTGGCCTCGCTTAATATCACCGAGAAGCTTTCGGTAGCAAAGTTTTGAAATTCATCTACATATAAATAAAACGGTCGGCGATCGGCTAGTTTAGGTATATCTGCCCTGCTCATAGCGGCCAACTGAATTTTGGTTACTAATAACGAGCCCAAGATAGCAGCATTGTCTTCGCCGACTAGCCCCCGAGATAAATTAACCACAAATATTTTGCCTTGATCCATAATTTGCCGAATATTAAAGGTGCTTTTGGGTTGCCCTACGATATTTCTAATTAGGGGATTAGCCGTAAAAGCACCAACCTTGTTTAATACTGGGGCTACAGCCTCAGAGGCAAACTTTTCGTTCCAGCTGGCGAATTCGTTAGTCCAAAAGTTTTTAACAATCGGGTCGTCAATATTGGCTATCACCCCTTCCCTAAACTGCTTTTCGGTTAACATACGAGTAATATCTAACATTGTGGCGTTTGGGTAATCTAACAATGCCAAAATGGTATATCTTAAGATATATTCTAACCTAGGGCCCCAGCTCTCAAATAACCTCTTTAAAACACCTATCAGCTCGCTGGTTACCTGCCCTTTACTGGCCGAGTCGGTAATTTCTAGAGGGTTAAAACCAATTGGGAACTCGGTATCCGCCGGGTTAAAATAAACAACGTCTTGAATCCGTCTTTTTGGCACGTAACTTAGTATGTTAGATGCGTAATCACCATGTGGGTCAATTACCGCAAACCCTTGGTCGAAAAAGATATCAGAAAGTGTTAGTAGCTCAAGCAAGCCAGATTTACCAGTACCAGTTTGCCCCAAGATGTAAACGTGGCGGCTACGATCGTTGCGCGGTAAGCCAAAAATAGTATTACCGCCCCTAAAATTAGTGGTTCCATAAAGGCTTATATCGGTTTCGGCAAATTCGCCATAAGTCGGTAAATTAGATGGCGGCTCTGCGGTTTTGGTGGTAGCCCAGACAATATTGGGCGTTTCTACGGTAGTATGGGGCAAGTGGAACAGGCTGGCTACTTCTTCGATATTTAAAATATAACCCTTATCTGTAAATAGTCGGGCATGAAAATCAGCCAATTTGGCAGCATCAAAACTGGCGTATTTACTCTGGAAACCATTCAGATTAGTAGTATTAAATTGTTTAAAAGTACCAACCATCGCTTGCATGCGTAACTTAGCGGTCTGCTGGTCGTTACCAGCATATAAAATCCTGACCTTTACTTGGTAGCCAAGTTTCTTGCTTTTTTCTTCAATCGCGGTAATACGAGTCTTGTCGCGCTCGTTTATATCATTGCCGGTGCTTTGGTAGGTTGGTGGCTTAACTAGCGCTCCAAAGGCTTGAGAAAAATAACCTAACCCGGCCAAGCCGCCACCGGTTAGGGCGCCACTTTTGATACGAGCTACCATGCGGCCACTACGACGGTGCCAATCATCACCAATTGGTCTTACGATAAATTGCAGCCACATTTCTTCGTTGGCTTGTTCTAATTTAGCTAGCGTAGCAGTAATAGCTGCCAAGGGGTCTACCTCGAAGCTTGGAAAGGTTTTTATAGGAATAGTTTCATTATCGGTCAGTACCAGCTCGGTAGTATATATTACTGCTTGCGGCATTGATCGGTTGGCATAATCTTCTTCTAGTTCGGATATTTGAGCAGTTGGGTATTGGGCATAAACTTGTCCCTCTATAAAAGACTGCAAATGCCTTGGTGTCCAAACATAAAATCTAATACGTTGGCCGATAGAAGCAATCTCAAAGCTAATACGATCTTGGCCGCTAAAGCCTTGCTTCCATACTTCTCGTTTTGGTTTAAGTATGCCATGCAAAGCAGCAAACATTTGCTCGGCGGCTAATTCTTTTTTATCGTTAGTCCTGGGTATCTCAACTAACAAAATACAATTGTTCTTGCCGGTATTCATAATCTAGTTTTTCTGCAGTTCTTTAGTAGCCACAATACTAATTATACAATTGCTTGAGTCAGCTTGCTATAAAGTAAGCGTTATTAGCTTAATATTTGTCAGCCAAGGCGTAAGTAGCTTTGGCTACTCGCTTAAACTGCTGCTTACCTTGTAGGTTTAGCAAAATAGTAGTTTCCTTAACATGGCGTGATTTAAGTACGCGCTTAACAATTTCGTCACGATGCAGGGGCTTATTGGCATCTCGCAGAACTTCACCTATGGTATCGGCTACAGTGCCACGTTTGTAGCCCCATTCCTCAAGTGCATAAATACCCCGCCCTATCAAAACAAAACGCTTATCTTTTATCAGTTCGTTGTGAATTGCTTGGGTGGTAACATCTTTGCGCTTAAAATCAGAAGCTTTAATGGCATCAGAAATATCGTTAAAATGCATGTGCTCTTTCTTTTGGCTCAAGATCACATAAATTTTGTCCCTGATATTTTTGGGGTTAACCATTGGCCATTTTGTTAGCCCCCATTTGCCGTTTAGTTCGGCTAGCTGTTTAGAGATTTTGGCAATTGCGGCAACTTGGCCTTCGCTATCAAGCTTGGCTTGGTTGGCAATTTCTTGGGCATCTGTTGGCTGCCCAATCTTTTTTATGGTTTCTACTATTAAACCGGCCAATTCTTTTAACTTTTTACTGTCAAGCTTAGATTTAATACCCACGGCTCGATAAAAATAATCGTTTTCGTCAACAATACTGATTTTTGGGGCTAGTTCGGCCAAAAAAAAGATCCTGGCCTGATCGATACGATCACCTTTTTCGGTTATAAGTGAGGCAATGTCGCTGATTCTCATGCAATTATTATTTTGCGAAATAATCGAAATCAACTGTGTTTCGTAATGGCCAACCTCGTTAAGCTCCCCATTTTTAGCGGCATTCTTAAGCTTAGTCACTACAACTTTTTCTAATTGGCGCACTCGTTCTCTGGTTATGCCCAAGAGCTCCCCAATTTGCTCTAATGTTTCTTTGCGCTCAAACAGGCCAAAGCGGCGTGAAATTATTTCGCGCTCACGCTCTTTGTCGATAGCTTTTAAGACATTTTTAATGGCACGATCAAAATCAATAATACCGTTATTTGTGGGGACTTCAGTGTTGGCCATATGTTTTTGGAATCTCCTTAATTTATATAATACAATTAAACAAGAAATAAGTCAACTTTATGTTCAATTAGTACTATTGTAGCACAAAATAGACATACTGGCACAAATAAAGTTTACGATTTTAGAGCAAAATTACCCGCTATTTTTAAACAGTCAATGGATTATTTTTGGCGTCGTCTGGGCTTGGCATGGGCCAGTAATTCGGTGGCCTGCTTAAGTGTCAATTTGGCGGGATCTGTCTTTTTGGGTACCGGAGTATTCTTTTTGCCGTCTGTAACGTATGGTCCGTAAGGCCCTGCTAGCACCTTGACGGTACTATTTTTAAATAATTTAAGCTGTTTTTTGCTTTGAGCCTCTAGCTTATCTTTATATAACTGTCGAGCTTGCTTTTCGTCTATCGTAAAAGGATCATGGGGTTTGATAGACACAAATGTGGAGCCTATTTTAATATAAGGCCCAAATCTACCACTGTTAGCGCTAATAACCTGGCCATCCTCTGTCTTGCCAACTTCTCGTGGTAGGCTAAACATTTTTAGGGCCTGTTCTAGTGTGACTGTTTCGATTGTGGCGTCTTTGGGCATTGTGGCAAAATCTGGTTTTTGTGTTTTGTCTTCGACTTCACCCCTTTGCAACATTGGGCCGTAACGGCCAAATCTGGCGTAAATTGGTTGTTTGCTGGCTGGGTCCTTGCCAACCAATCTGGCCTGAGAGGCTTCGTGGCGGCTAACGTTAGAGGCGGTCTCTGTCTGGGGGTGGAACTGCCCATAAAAATCTTTTATGACATCTTGCCAGACCAGTTTGCCTTCGGATATACTATCGAGCTGTTTTTCGGCGCCGGCTGTAAAGCCACTATCCATTATAGAGGTAAAATATTTACTCAAAAAATCGGTAGTTACTTCGGCCAAATGGGTTGGCAATAATTTTTTTTGATCAGCGCCAAATTTGTCGGTTTTGGTGGTTTGGTGTATCGTGTCATTTTTTAATACAAGTTCATCGGCTTGACGCTCGCTGCCTTCTAGGTCTCCTCTTTCTATGTAGCCTCGGCTTTGAATGGTGCTTATGATTGGAGCGTAGGTGCTCGGTCGGCCGATGCCTAGTTCTTCTAGGGTTTTGACCAGGCTGGCCTCGGAAAAGCGGGCTGGCGGACGGCTAAAGATCTGTAGACTATGAGCTTCTTTTAGTTCTAGTACATCGCCCACTGCTAGCTTGGGCAGAATAGCATCATCTTTGTTGCCACCCCACACTTTATAAAAACCGTCAAACTTTAAAACTTCTCCTTTGGCCACAAATATTTCCTGGCGATTACTGGTGTTAATTGTAGCCTCGGTTTTTAGTGTTTCGGCCGCTGCCATCTGGCTGGATACCATACGCTTCCAGATAAGTTTGTATAGTTTGTCTTGGGTGGTATTTTCTCCGGCGCTAATAACCGAAACATCGGTGGGCCTAATAGCTTCGTGGGCCTCTTGAGCATTACTGTTTTTGGTGCGGTAATGTCTTTGGTGGTGATATTTTTTACCAAAATTAGAAACAATATATTTCTCACAACCCTTAAGGGCTATTTCTGAGACGTTGGTACTATCGGTCCTCATGTAAGTAATATGACCAGCTTCGTATAGGCGCTGAGCCACACTCATGGTCTGCTTAACACTAAAGCCCAATTTGCGAGAAGCTTCTTGCTGCAACATAGATGTGGTGAACGGAGCGCCCGGGTTGCGTTGACTAGGCTTGTCGGCTATGTTCTTAATACTAAATTTGGCCTCTTTGATATCTTCTAAAAACTTTAGGGCATCTGGTTTTAGGCCAAAGCGTTTATCTAGCTCGGCTTCGAGCTTGTCGCTAGCATGCTTAAAGGTGGCAGTAGTTTTGTACGACCCCTTGGCCTCAAAAGCCTTAATTTCTCTCTCTCGGTCTACAATTAATTTAACGGCTATAGATTGAACTCGGCCGGCGCTCAAGCCAGGCTGCACCTTCTTCCATAAAATTGGCGAAAGTTCGTAGCCGACCAACCTATCGAGCACTCGCCTGGCCTGCTGGGCATTTACTAAATCTATATCAACATCGCGTGGGTTTTTAATAGCGTTTTTGACAGCCGATTGAGTTATTTCGTGAAAAGCAATGCGCTTGGTTTTGCTAGCCGGTAGCTTAAGGGCTTGACATAAATGCCAGGCAATAGCCTCCCCTTCGCGGTCTTCGTCACTTGCCAGCCATACGGTTTGAGCTTTAACTGCGGCTTTTTTGAGTGCTGCTATTACCTTCTTTTTATCTAATGGGATTTCGTAGATAGGCTCAAAGTTATGTTCTTTGTCGATATTCAAGCCTTTTTTAGGCAGATCGCGGATATGGCCAAAACTGCTCATTACCACAAAATCTTGGCCTAAAATCTTCTCTATGGTTTTGGCTTTAGCTGGTGACTCGACTATAACTAGGTTATTTTTGCTCATATGTTTTAAATAAAAAGTCTGTGTCATTATATAACACAAAACAACTATTTCTGAATAAGTCCTTGGTAGATTATTTTAGATTCCATTTATTGCCCCCTAGCGGAGCAATGCGGTTAGTGATTTCTAGTATAGTCATGGTTTGCCCAAATAACTCGGGGTCGAGGCCGGAATGCTGCTGTAGGGTGTCGTTGTCGTAAATTCCACCAATAATTAAGTCTAGTATTATCTGTTGTTGCTGATTATCGGCCACAATTTCTCTGCAGCCAGCAGAAGCGATACCCAAAACATTGGTGATGTCGTCGCTGCAAGTAACAAGTCTGGCGCCAGCTTTTAGCAAATTATTACACCCCTCGCTATTCGGGCTGTTTATAGCGCCCGGGACGGCAAAAATTTCCTTGCCCAATTCAAGGCCAAAATTAGCTGTGTGGATACTCCCGCTTTTAGCGGCTGCTTCGGTGATGATAATGGCATCACTGAGGGCCGCGATAATTCTATTACGAGCTATAAAATTGTATTTAAAGGCTGTAGTTTTAGGCGGATATTCACTGACCAGACAACCGTGCCGGGCGACGATTTGTTTTGCTAATAAATGATGACTTCGGGGGTAAATATTATCTAAACCACCTGGCAACACGGCAACAGTGGCGCCATTTACACTCAAGGCTGCCGAATGAGCAAAAGAATCCACGCCAAAAGCTAGCCCGCTAATAATGGTAATACCGCGGCTGGCTAATTCTCTGGCTAATTTTTCGGTAACAGACTGGCCGTAGCTGGTAGATTTGCGGCTACCCACTATAGCCACAGTTGGTTGGGCCAATATATCTATATCACCACTGTAATATATTTGTCTTGGCGCATCACTCAGAGCCTTTAATTTAGTGGGGTACAAACTACTTGCAAAGGATAGTTTATTCATAAGCATTATTATATTAAAATAGTATTGACATAAAAGCTAAATTCTGCTAAGATACCTGCCTGTAAGCGTTTATATAAACGTTTTTATGTACCTTACACTATTAATTCTAACATTTGTTAGATTGTTTTAGAGCGTGCGTGTTGCCACGTTGAACCCTCCACGTTATTCACGCGCCAGCCCGGCAATCGCCGGGCAAATAGGCGTTCTAAAACAAACTAACGCCTTTAACCCTTTAAGCTAAGACCCCTCGAAGATATATGAGGTGGTAATTTGTTAGCGGTGGGATATCATCTTCCCGGGGTTAAAGGCTTGTAAAGAGCCTGCAGCGGTGCCCACCCCCTCTGCAGGCTCTTTTAAATTTCAATAATTTTGCGGGTGTCCTGCCCAAGCTTAGGACTATAAATAAATTCGGTTAAGATTAGCCCAGCCTCCTGGACAATCTTGGGCAACTGAGCTTGCTCGTTTTTGCTAAATTTAGCCAAAACAAAATCGCTCTGATCGGCTGTGACGGCAATGTCGTTTTTGGTGCCCACTTTTATGCGGCCAAAGTCACTGCCAATATTTTCTACAAGAGATTTAATACCATTGTGGCCGCCCGATTGGCCGCCCGTTCGAGTCCTAATTTGGCCGAACGGAATAGTTAGATCGTCGTAAACGGCGGCTATGTCGGCTAAGTTGATCTTAAAAAAATGCGCCATGCTCTGGGCTGCCCGGCCACTTAAATTCATAAAAGTTTGTGGTTTTAATAAAAACACCCTTTTGTCGCTAAGACGTTTTTCGCATACCAAGCCCTGAAATTTTGGAGATTCTTGCCAGTCGCTAAAATCATTTTGCCTGGCAAACTCATCCAAAACCATAAAGCCAATATTATGCCGAGTTTTTTGGTATTCCGTGCCAGGGTTGCCTAACCCGATAATTAATTTAGTAGCCACATTAGCAGATAGCGTATATGGTAAATTTTGCTTTAGTTGCATTGGTTGCCGAGTGAATAAGCCCATAACTAGTTGTTATTTTAGCAATTAATCGCTACAGTTAGAATATAACTATAAAATAAAACCATAAATTCATGACAACAGTCTATAAACTTATCATCCCAGAACGTCTAGAGGCTCTGCTATATCTCTTGTTCGCGCCGACTATTTTAAGCTTACAAAGTTATAAGTCCATAAAGCTATTTTTAGACAATGCTACCAATACGGTAGCGGCTGATTCTGGCGATTTGCAAATTAAAATATCTATCTGGACAACTGATCTTTTAAATAAAATAGACCCTCGCTGGATAGATTTTTTGGTATGGCTACTGGTGGGCTGTATAGTCTTTATGATTGCCTCTGTGATAATTGCTTCTATCAAAACAACCGAAGACGAAACACGTTTACTGCAATATTATCGTTCGCCTAAAGGCAAACGGCACGAAATTAATGCCTTTGTTACCAAGGCAACAGTTAGAATGGCGGGGGCAATCGGTGCTTTTTTGTGGCTTATTGTCTTTTTGACATATATAAATAAAACACTAGTTAACTTCTTTTTTAATACCCTGGTTAATATTAAAGAGCCTGCCTCTTGGTTGTGGATGCCGATTATTATCATGATGTTTGCCGCCGCCATTTATGTTTTTACTATTATGCTAAGACTAGTGTTTTTAAAAATTCGCATATTTAGCAATCAAGAAGAATAGATTGTTGTTGTTTACCGCCCCCAAGAGTTTAGTGTTTTTCTATAAATACTAATTTTACAGATGTACCCTCAAAGCCAAAACTGATTCTCAATTGTTTTTCTAGATATCTTTTATAGCTCCAATGCAGCAGCTTAGTATGGCTGCCAAACACTTTAAATGTAGGAGTTGGTTCGTCTGTTTGGGTGATGTAATTGAGTTTGGGTTGGCTATTTTTTAATCCGGCTGGCGGGTGGCTGGATATAGCTTGTTGCAGCCAATTGTTTAACTTGGGTGTGGTGATTTTTTGCTGGCGGTTATGACAAATTTCTAAGACTAAATCAAAAATTTTAATAACGTTTTGGCCAGAGACAGAACTGGTAAAAATTAAAGGAGCCCACGGTATAAAATCAAAAGATTGCCTGATCTCGGCAGCAATTTTATCCCTAAGATAAGGGTCTTTTTCTATGCTGTCCCACTTACTGACAACTAATATTAGCCCCTTGCCCGCTTCTTTAATAAGGCCGGCAATTTTTTGGTCGAGCTGCACGGCTGTCTCGTTGACATCTATAAGCAGTAAAGCTACATCGGCCTGTTCGACGGCGGATAAGCTTCTTATGACACTAAACTTTTCGACGCCGACTTGGATTTTACCACTGCGCCTAATGCCGGCTGTGTCAATTAATTCGATAGTTTGTTTTTGGTAACCAACCCTTATTTTGTTAACATCTCTGGTCGTCCCTGCCCTGTCAGCCACAATGGCCTGTTGTTTTTTAGCCAAGGCATTAAATAACATACTTTTGCCAACATTTGGTCGGCCCAAAATAGCAAGTTTAACAGTGTTGGGCTCGTCTTTAATCTTGGCCTGGGGTAAAATCGAGACTATTTCGTCTAGCAGCTCTTTAATTCCAGTTCTTTGGCTAGTGCTTGTAGCCACCAATGGCTTAATACCCAGCCCTAGATATTGGGTGATATCAAGCTTAAGGTTTTTATCTGCCTTGTTCACTGCTAACACTACTGGTTTTTTGCTTTTTAAGGCCATTTTAGCTACCCGGCGATCTTCTTCTGTGATCATAATATGAGCTTCTACAACAACCACAATTAAATCGGCACTGTCGGTTGCTTGTGAAATTTGTTCTTGAATGGTTAGCTCAAAATCATCACTAGGATCTTTCATGCCGGCTGTATCAATAAGCCAAAAATCGTGATTAGAATAAGAGGCTTTGGCGGTAATGCTGTCTCTGGTGGTGCCTGGCTCGTTGGCCGTAATTGCCTCTCGGTAGCCAATAATAGCATTAAATAAACTACTCTTGCCAACATTAGCGCGGCCAACAATTGCAACTAGGGGAACTTTGTTACTCATAACTTGTGCAATACTACCATGATTACAGATTATAGGGTAGCGGTAAGTTATTTATCTATAAGCATCCATTGGCCACTGGGCAAGTCTTTTAGGCTGTATGGCCCAAATTGGAGCCGATGCAGTTCTGTCACCTGGTAGCCTAATTTGGCAAAGGTCCGACGGATTTGTCGGTTACGCCCCTCATAAATATGGATTAAAATATCACCATCTTGCCTAGTTACTTTAAATTTTGATATTCCATCATCCAACACTACGCCGCTAGTAGCAAGCCTGGTAATATCTGTTTGGGCTAAGTCTTGGTTTAATTTTAATCGATAAATTTTTAATTTTTGGTGGCTGGGATGTGTTAGTTCAAAATGCCACTTACCGTCATCTGTGAGCAGCACTAACCCGCTGGAATCTTTATCTAGTCTGCCAACATTTTTTAAGTTTTGGTATTGTTTGGGCAATAAATCATAAATTGTTTTGTTGCCCTGCCCCCGGCGGCTACAAACATACCCAACTGGCTTGTTTAATAATAAATAAGAGTAATTTATTTTGTGGTTAATAACCTGGCCATTGTTTTTAACAATATCCTGATCAGCTATATCCATACCGGGTGTCGCCAAACTATCGTTAACCGTGATTTTATCTAGCTGTATTAATTTATCAGCTTGGCGCCGAGAAACTCCAAGCATCGTAGCAACAAACCGATTAATACGCATAATTACATTGTAAGCTAAGTCGAGGTTAAGTGGCTATAAGGTTATCTGGTTATGGTAGTCTGGGCCTTGGCTAGGTGGTGTGCCTGGCCCTTTTATGGCTTCTGGTGTGGCACTATCTGGCGTAGTAGTGTTTGTTGGTGTAGTACTAGCTGGTGCTACTGGCGTTGGCTCTGGTGTTGTTGTTGCCGGCGTGGCACCAACTGGTGCTGTAGTGCTAGCAGGGTTTGGTATGCTTGTCTGGTTAGCATCCGATGCTGCGGGGTCGTCAAACACTAAGCCTTTTATCTGTGAAGTGTCTATATCATCAATAGGCTGGCTGGGAGCTCCTGTTGATGCTGATCCGGATGATATAGGATTGGGGATGGCGTTTATGGTTGAACCACTGGGGGGATTAGCTTCGGGGACGGCGGACTCTTCGTGTGCTATTTCTTGTTGATAGAGTGTATTAATATCGGGTTCTTTAATAGGATCGTGTTCTGGCGGTTGGATGACGACTTTTTTGTGAACCGAGGCCGAATCAATTGCCTCGGAATCAACCGATGCAACCGGAGGAGCGCTTGGTGCGCTTGGTGAAACAGCTGGTTCGGCACTGGCTGGCTCTTCAAAGCTCGTATCGGCAGTATCGGATCCTTGTGATAACGCGGACTGATGCTCTAAATGTATACCAGAAGATGCCGGTTTAGCACTGGCTGGCTCTGCCTTGTCGCTTGTAGTGCTAGTTGCTAAATCAGATTTAGGGCTATCGTCCACAACAGATACCGAGCCAGACA
>Ga0265296_1001329_pt1 | contig 28881 bp, 26 predicted proteins | sample MunlanPumphouse1_FD_189073 | JGI IMG/M metagenome (GOLD analysis project Ga0265296, IMG submission 189073) | Groundwater microbial communities from a municipal landfill in Southern Ontario, Canada - Pumphouse #1 | ecosystem: Environmental > Aquatic > Deep subsurface > Groundwater | place... | reverse complement strand
AACCAAGCTCCTATTAAAAGAAAAAATAAACGCCAGTTTGCCTTTTCACAGCTTCTTCAAACAGGCAAATAATTTCCTCCAAAAGCATCTGAATACGATCATCTTTTAGCCTTAAATTTTTCAAATATTTTAATCCTTTCTCCAACTGTTACTTACTCGTGATAGCATCGTCTTCAAAATCATCTATTAAACAGCCTAGCATATTATTCAAATCTGAAAATACACCACAAGCATCTAATTGATAAAATTGCGACTCTGAGAGAACTAACTGGATCAAATCATGATCTCCGGCTTCATTAAAATCCAAGAACTCTTCTGCCCTTTTGTCTTTTGGTGTAACGATATAACGATTTTTCATATAACAGTAATCCTATGGTTGTTGATCAATCAAAGGTCACTTGAGAACCTTAAGTTAACAAATTCTTTGGGAGTTAAACACTAGATTTTAAATCGCATTGCAATCAGAAACTGTCTTGGTCTGAGTTCGAAATAACTCTGTATAAGCTCATAATCTGAGGAAAATTGCTGCAGATAGTTTTTATTATTCAAGATATTGGTTGCTGTCAACTCTAAATCGGTACGCCAATGGCTTAGCCTGAACCGATAAGTTGCGTCCATAAAATACTGACTTTTTTGTGCCTTGACATTATTTGCATATAATGAATTGGACAAGGTGATCAAATGTCGATCATGGGGCGAAATTACCAGATTAAAAAAATGATTGTTATACAACAGCTCATTGCGCTGTCCAGCAGCCAATCTATTGTGGGTCCGACCCATAGCAAGCCGGTAATCTCCAGAAATTAACGCTGAAGACGAATTGATCAAGTCAAGTGTGAACGAATGACTGCTTACATGTTGTTTGACCAACTGCTCATTCAGCAAATAATCTGAAGTACTCCAACTGAAATTACTATTTAACTTTGCTACAGTTTTGATACGGACAAATAGTTTGGAAAGTCCACCACTGATCCCATGCGACAGACTCTGCGCATTTTGATTAATAATACTGGTCGTGCTGCGTCCCATACTATCCAATACTGTACTGAACATATAGTCACGCCAACTTTTTCTAAAATTATAACCCAGATTGGCAAAGCTTGCCTTCAAGGTGTTTTTATACGCATAATGTATTCCTGTACGCAGCTCTTCATTCTTGAGTAAGCGTGCATCATACTTTTGAATACTGCGATACTGACTGATGATGTAACCATTGTAGAAATTGTCGAGCCCACCAAAATTTCGACCTCCACTCAGGTTTGTACTGATCGTATTTTCCCCGTTAAACAGATAGCTCATCGAAGCAGAGGGGCTCCAACTGCTCCGCAATTCATTTTTCAGACGCTGTATACCTTGTTGTTTGACATTATAGTAATATTGACTGAATGGCAGATTAAAACTGTATTTAAACTTGCGCACTTCTTTCCCAATTTGGAGCGCCATCCGCAGCTGCATCTGCGCGCTATTCATAGCATTGAAATAACCAGTATCCAGGACGCGAATATCATGCTGATCATGCAGCTCGATATAGCTGTTTAACGTACTGTTGTTGTAATTCAGGTTGATGCTAGGTGAAAAAGTCCATGTTTTGATCTTGCGCGATAAACTCAGGCCATTTTCAAAATTAAAGCTCTTAAAACGAACGATCTGTCCCATCTGATCATAGGGCATCCCGCCGTTGAGCAACGATTCAAACTGACCGGGATTGACCGTAAGACGTTGAGGTGTACTGTGCCACTCTAAAGTAGACGTGATATTGACCAACTGCTTGCCTATAAAACGGCCGAGTGAAAAGGAATTGAGAAAGGCTTCGTCTGAGAATTTTTTGTCCTGCTGTATAGGGATGTCTTCATTAAAAAGAATATTACCGGCACTGTTATTCCAATGTTTACGATAATTGGTACTGTTACTAAAAAAAACGTTTGACTCGTTCTTTTCGACCAGCATCCCAATATTCAACTCATCGATACCATAGCGATTGTCTACTACCTCCTGGTTGTGGATCACTTCGTTGTTTGTAAAATATTGTGTCGACGTTGTTCCTTGCAATTTTCGATTATCGTGGAAATAAGAAAAATTACCTTTGACTTCCAAACCGTTCTTTAACTTTTGAATCATATTGCTACTCATTAAAAAGATCTGGTTGTTCAACCATTTTTTCTGATCGAAACCCGGAGTGGACCTCCCGAATGGAGAGATAGGACGGTCCATCTGAAAAGCGAGATCGCGCTGTAAAATAACCAGTACCTGAATAGAATGGTTTTAACTGCTGTGACACGTCATCGCCAACATTGTTCGTCTGAAATGAATTGAGCATTTGAAAGGTCTTGGCAAATGTCATTGGTGTAATATTAGCATCCCAAAGCGCAGGAGCTGCTCCAAGACCTAGTTTACCGGTACCTGTTGTGGTAAATTTCTTAAGCTGTAAATTAAGGGTGGCGCGGTTTGAAAAGACCAACTTATCCAACATTTTGATGGGTTGATGATTTTCAAGGATCTGAACTTTCATAACCGCATCTGCTGGAAGATTTTGATTGATAAGCCCGTAACGTCCGCCCATCATGTCCAATCCATTGACCCGATACTGTTGAATAGGTTCGCCTTGATAAAAGATCTGACCGTTGCGCATCTCTACGCCTGGAAGCTTCTTGATGATATCACCTATTACACGATCTTGCGCTCCTGTAAAAGAAGCTACATTATAATTAATCGTATCTTTTCGGTTGTACACTGGCACATCCGACACCTTTACCTCTTGTATTTTCCGCACCTCACTTTTTAAAATATAAGCATAATTTGCAGTCGCATTGGCAACATGTACGCTACGTTTGGCATAGCTGAGGTGATTAAAATCCAACTGTACTGAATCTACGTCGCTAACTTTAACAGTAAGTTTGAAGGCTCCACTAGCGTCACTTTTTGAAAAGTTCAATAAGGCTGCAGAACCGATCTTTTTATAAGACACAGTGACATTGGCGATCGGTTTTTGATTTTCGTCGAGTAATTTGCCTGTAATAATGGTTTGCGCAAAGGAATGGCCACCTATCCAGATAAATATGATGGTGAAAAAGAGTTTAGCTAGCATAGCGTCTATTTGCACATCTCATTAATGCCGCTCGATAGGATTATTATCTGTTTTCATTTCTGCACGGATATTTATTTTGCTTTCGTCAGATAATATAGCTCCGGTCAACAGCGCATATTCAATCATATTATCCCTTAATTTTTGCCTTTCCTTATAAAAATTAGCTTTTGTTGTCTTTTGGATAATAAGGTCTGGTCGTAATTGATCGAAAGTGGCCGATACACTGTTTACTTTGCTTATGGAGACCATATCGAATATGAAATACTTATCCTGATCTGATATGGACAACACTAACCCCGGTAGTCCACAAAACTTATATGGACCATCTGAAATCGGTATATCCATGGTAAACCACGCGATCCATTTTCGCCCGCCCCAGTCCGTCGTTGCTTTCTGACAAACAAAATGATGTATATGCGCAGTGTCAGGGTGTATTTCCCATTGCATATCTGCCTTATTTTCCTCATAGTAGGACAGCTCATTATTTCCACTAAACCCCACCCCGTTCATGGGATCGTAAGTGGAAATGATATCTTCGCGTTTTATAATTAAAAAGTTATTGGGTGCTATACGACCATAACTGTAGAAAAGCATATTACTGCCATGTGCCAGTGCTAATGCTGAATCAGCTCTAAATTTTGATAGGGTCTGAAAATGACTTTCTTGCTCACCGATCGTCAATTGTGTAAAAATACTTTTTCGCGAGGCACTAGATGTACTATCGTTCTGATAAGTAAACTTATACATGATCTTCATATCGAATGCCACCGGTTTGACCTGAGCATGAACGGTAAATTGAAATAATAAAAAAAATAGTGGGTAAAATAGTATTTTCATAATTAAAACGGATTCACTTGAAGAGGATTATAGCAGTTTTGATAGGCTGTTCTTATTTGGTCCGATGTAGGGTTATCATTTAATTTCGCATGCGTCACCTTAATAGTATCTAGCAAAAATGCACAAGTATAATTTAGATCACTATTTTTACCTTTAAAAAGAGCAGATTTACCCATAAATTAAGCGTTTCGTTTGGTTAAAAAATTACAAATCGTGATAACTAGCGTTACCAGAATGCACATTTACACTTCAAGTTATATATACATTACCGAATATTAAAATATTAAATCAAATCAATCGATTGCGTTATTTTAAACGGAAAATAATTTACGCAAAACTCACATTTCTGGTAAGCTATTTTGGTGATCTTCTTTCTTTTCGATGTTGCAATAGTCTCCATATCTTGTACTATGCATTGTTTCGATATCACAAAAGAAAAAAAGCCACATTTCCCAAAGTGGCCTTAATAAATAGATGATTCATGAGTGGTTTGCCCATTTACGACGATACTTACTTTAACATCGGTGGCATTGTACAGTAATAATCTTTTTTATAACGATCTACATTCACTGATGCGAAACCCACGCTATATTCAAATAATGTGAAATCAAAACGAAAAGGAATATATTTAATTCTTGAATTGTGTACATACCCAGTGATGCTCTTGTTATGGTTGTCGGTATAATCAACAATTACCCAATCGCCGAACTTTTCATCAGGAAATGCATAAACAATTTCATCAGCAGCAATTTTTGAAACAACCACGCTATTCACTGTAGCTTGTTGCCTCACATTTACATAGCCGTCTTTGTCAATGATTTTTGCAAATTGGGCCGAGGCCAATTGGCATACAGTGAGAAACAGTAGTACTAAAAGATATCTGTAATTCATTTGGTATAAAGTTATTACTGATAATATTTTGCCCCCGACTAGTAAGATCTTGTACCATACGATCTTCCTTACGATGACTCATATTTACGAATTTAATTGAAAGATAACAATCTCGCTACCTTTATATCATTTGTTGATTAAAAATCTTTTAAAATATATGCTCGGACTAGCTATTTACGAATTTATATAATGAAAGTCCTTTTACCCGTTTTCTGCTGAAAACTCGCTAGGGTTAATGACTTTTTGTATATAAATTTCATCACTAAACAATTCCAAATGTTCTTGCATCAATCTTTATGTTGCTAGAAGTGGAAGCTGTTTTAATAACAGAACAGTATAACTTATTATTAACTCATTCCATGAGATTTGAAATCATATTCCTTCTCCGTAATGGATTATTAATGATTTCCTGAATGAATAATCCCCAATCCTGTTCCATATCATTTAGATAGTCAAATAGCGCTGGATAGTTGAATTTAGGAGCAAATGGAAAAGAAAATCTAACAATTAGGTCTTCTTTATGATAAATAAGAAGCTCCATCGTATTCTCCGTTAGTTGTATCAAATCTACTTTACATTGATCTCCCACATGGAACTTTGTTGTACCAAATAAAAAATAAAGTTCATTTTTTTCTACATAAAAAGCTGTCAAAACATCTTCAATCTGTCTGTACCATCCATAAATATTGGTGACTGGCTCCAAATTTTCAAACTCTTTGCCAGATTCTAAATCAAACAGTATATCGTGTAATTCAAAATTTCGTAGTAGTTTCATAGCTATCTATTTTTTAGAAAAATTGGTATTTTTGACTACTAAATCCCGAGATATTATTTCATTCAAACCAACGTGTCCCTGAATGGATCTAAATAATTTAATCCTCGTTCTTCAAATATTTCCTCAAGCTTTTCGGCACCATTTTCCTTTTTAAAAGCTACTTCCTCCTCGGTAATAGGCAGCAACCAATAGAAATGGACTGATTTATTGTTATCAAGGATAAGAATTTCGAGTTTGGGTCCATCGAGATAAGGCAGCGAAATAAGGCCATAAGAACAGGGAGAATCCATGCGCCATCCTCTTCCCCAGTTGATGGTATGCCAATGTCCCAAACTTGCGCCAAATCTATGATAATGTGCTACGACTATTAATGATTCAACTAATGTTTCATCTTGCTCACCAGAAAACATGTGCAGTTCGAGGGCAAATTCATCATGCAAGCCAGACATACCTATAGTAGCATAAGCCCACATGTTCCGTTCGGCTGTTGGGGGAAATTCCAGCACCCTAAAGTGATCGCCTAGATCCTTATAGGGACCTTTTGGCCAAGTCAAGACGTTATATTCCGGTCCCCAATTACAGGTATAGTGTTCTAAAAGCTTCTGATTATATAAGGCTGTATCCATTTTTTTCAATTTATCAAAAATAATCTACTCCAATAAAACTATTTCAATATAACCCTTGCTCTTACTATACAAAACGGCAACAAGCTTCATTTCGACAAGGAGATTCAACATAAAAATTGGCTTGGTACAGTGAAAATACAATAGTTTTTAAAAACATTGGATGACGAAACAATGGGAAACATAAAAATTACTGTACAAATAAACGCTAAAAGAAAGGGTCTGATGATAATCAGTTCTTTTGACTTAAAAAAGCCACATCTCTCGACATGGCTTTGAACTAAATTTAAACATATGATTCACTAGTGCTCTACATATTACATCATTTGACAGAGCACTAGCTATTGTAAACTATTTATACGAATTAATCGATTTGGATACTTTCCAGTCATTGTCTTCACGAACCAAAGTCACCAAATCAGTCTTGGTAAAATCTTCAAATTTCAACGTTACTTTAGCAACCATATAGTCTGCTGACTCTTCAAGGATATCCGTACTTACAGTACAGTTCAGCTTCTCGCCTTTTTGTTTTTTCAAGGATTTAACCACTTCACTCCTACTGTGATTTTGTGCATTGGATGAATGGATCTTTTGATTGAAATCATCAGCGAATAACCGCTCTACCCCTGTCGATTCTCCCGCAGTCGTTACCGCAACATAGTGATCAAGTGCAAAGTCTGCTGTAGAAAGGTTAACGTTTGCTTTCTCTGATTTCGATGCGGGTTTGTCAGCTGCCATAGCAAATGTAGATACTGCGATTAAAGCTACTGTTGCGAATGTCTTTACTAATGCTTTCATAATGTCTTTATTTTATTGTGTTAGTTTTTTTATCTGTTCTTATTTGTTGACTCAAAACTACGACACAATACGCCCCTAGACTACGGGCTTTAGACCAACGATCAGGAAAACTCGGTGAATGGCAGGAATGGGGAGATAAGCCCCCCTTAACAATGATTATTTTTTCTTGCGCAAAAATTTACCTTTGGTATCAAAATATAGTTTATTGTCATTCGTTAGTTCCAATTTATACCCTTTAGAAGATTTATCAATGCTCTCCACAGCAGTACCCTTGTAATTTTCTTTCAAGTAAGATTGTATTGACTGCGGAAAAAAAACGGTCGGCAGTCCAATTCCATCTGGAGCTTTAACCTCAATCCAGTTACCCAACTTCCCAAAGTCAATTTCCGTACGATCAGCCAATATCACTTCGTGAAATGTTCCTGTGGCAGAAGGGGATTTCTTTACCTTTACTTCAAGTATCTGTATATTCGGAAAATATGCCTTAATAAATGCCAAAGCACTATCTGGTAGCGTTACATTCTCTAAAGGTTTAGATTTAAGTTGATTTTCTTTGCTGAAATTATAAGCCTTATTACTTTGCGCAGCATTTGAACATGCGCAAAAAATTAAACAAGTAGGTATTACCAAGAATAGCTTCCACATGATCGTTGTTTTTTTAAATAATAACTTTTAAAGAAGCAAAATGTTTTTAAGGAATTTACCCAAATTCTTAAGCTAATTGAATATTCAATTCTACATACGCATACAAATCTTCTTCAACACTCTTTTTTTTAAGAAAAAGAGCTGTACTAAAAATCACTTTCTTTATTTTATAAAATACATTCGTACAATTGGGGCCCTGTCTCTTGAAAATGGCCAGGACTGCTAGGTGAACTCAATCAGTGTAAGAAGATCTTTTCCCAATGACCTGCTCAACTTTCCTTCGTCATCCAAGATCGACAGTAAACCAATCTGCGCTATGTATTCTTTCCCATGGTAGGTATCGCAAAGCTCTTTCTTTTTCTGGGTATTGGCATGGGGATACAGCAACATTCCTCCTACAGCATTCCAATAATCCACATAAACGTAGATCTGTCGTAGATCTTGCGTGGATATCATATCATAGCTATAATTCTTCCATTTGGTATCAATGACAAACTGTTTTCCACTGATTCGATGCTTCAACAGAATATCTGGTCGAAGGGTCTTATCGCGCCAAAATTGCTTGCTCTCCTGTCCTCGTACTTCCCAATCTTTCGAACAGTTCGCCAGCTGCGCAAGCACATACTGCTCCCAGAGCTCATTCATATTGAAAAGCAGAGCCAGCATATTTTCAGTTCCCGCTTTGACATTGGGGGCATAGTTTAAAATAATCAATCGTGCTAATTCAATTGCTGTCCGATAAGATTCCGTTTTACGGCTGTAAGATAGGCTATCAAATAATTGCTGGTCGGCCCAGATCTCTTTGACTTCCGGAAAATTCAATTGCACCGTCTTGCAACGTCCATAACGATAGCTCCCTCGCGACAGGCGAGCAACTATCTCCAAGCCTAGCTGGAGAATCTGATGCAGCACATGGTCACCGCCATATACTTGATGGGTATTGTAAAAATGCTCTTTATGAACGAGATTACGCTGAATATGCCCTGCAAACTCTAGTTTTCCTTTGAGCGCAACGGTATTTTTAGTTTCCTGATAATATTGTTTCACCAGTCCGTGATGCAGCAGTTCTTCTACCGCTGTTAAATACCAGTCAAAATAGATATCCAACAGATGGATCTGCTGTTTGTCAACAAAAGCCTCCCCAACTGCTGCAACCTTTAACCGCTCCGTTTCGAGAAGCATTTCGATCAATACGTCGCGCCAATTGACGGTAGATGCAGTCCGCTGGATCTTGGGAAGGATTTCAATGACAAGATCGTCCACCTGAACAATCCCGACATAGTTTTTAAATCGGATACCCTGATAGACAGGCGCAAAGTATTTACCCTGATGTAGGTCATTGTATTTGAGCAGCACATGGAAGTAAATCTCTACAAATCGCAGACTTTCTCCTGTCTGAGTCTTGTAGGACTGATTGAGATACAACGTATCATGCTCATAGACTTGAAGGACATGCTGCATATGATTATCCGATCAATTGATTCAAGGCATCAATAATATTTTCTTCTGGTACCTCGAGTACATTCAGCTTTGGTTTATACTGCGGCTTCCGTATTTTATCGAAATCCGGAAAGAGATCTACTGAAAAGCTGTCTTTTTCAATTTCAACAAAACCTGCTCCCAGCACCAAAGCAATTTTCTCCTCATCCCGATAAAAGTATTCTTTGAGTAAGGGTACGATGCAATTGTTAAAGGCATGCGTGAGATCGCGCCGTGACTGCACATTAATCAGATAAGAATGTCCAATTTGATGGTCTTTGTCCAAAAGCACCTTGATGCGATTGTTGATTCTACTGAGGACATGTTGCAGATTGATATTTTCGATGATGATATCGCCGAGCAGTTCGGCATTGGGCATCATCTCCACAAAGGCAAACCGACGGCGCAAAGCAGTATCCAAAGCTTCCACCGAGCGATCGGCTGTATTCATGGTACCGATGAGATACAGATTGGATGGTACAAAAAATTTCTGCTTGCTATAAGGAAGGATAACTTCAAGTGCTTCGTCCCGTCCGGCACGTTTGGATTCCTCAATCAACGTAATCAGCTCACCAAATATGGCGGATACGTTGCCCCGATTGATTTCGTCGATAATTAAAACCACAGGCTTTCCTTGAATATCCTGATTGGCCATCGCCTTTTGAAATACCCCGGAATTAAACTTACTGACCAGTTCGGCACTGGCAGGCCTCTCTTCACTCGAGTGCAGTTCGAGATAGGTATTGTATGCCGCATGGGCACAGGCAATCTTAAACAAACCGCTTTCTACTTCATAGATAAGCTGCTTGCTTCCATCGTCGGTTTCATGAAAACGTGGTTTGATTCCTTCCACAAAATCCTCATAGCTCATGCTCTGATGAAAAGTTGTAAAAAGGATCTGTCCGCTATCCACATACCGCTGGTAACGTGCTTTCAATGAAGTCCTATCCTCAAGGGATAGTTCCGTTTCGCTTTTTCCTTCGATGATGGAAAGAGCCAAGTTGATGCTGTTATATGTTTTTCCCGTACCAGGAGGACCATACAAAATTTGGTTGAGCTGCATAGGGATACTGTTTGCGAATGTTTCGGTATTGACAGATGTTTCCTCACCCCCTATTTCTTTAATGATAGCATGGTGTTTTTCGACACGTTGGTTCAGCTTATTGATCAGACTGACAAACTCCTGAGGTGTAACGCGGTGCGCTGTAAACCGTTGAATAGATTGCTTGACACTCAAGATACCCAGATCGACGATAGCGATAATATCGGCCAATTGGCCATCAATATCCTGGTACATCGCTTCCAAAGAGACATAGTTTTCTTTGAGGCCAGCGATTCGAATCGTATACATTTTTGCAGTTTCATTGATTTTCCGTGCCAGCTTATACTTTTCCACCAAGGGCTCTTTAATTGTCTTGATTAAGTTTAGCACCGCACGATTTTGATCATCTTTGGGATCTTGGGTTTGGGTAAATTCAAAATAGTACGTATAAGTAGACTCCCCCAACACAAATATTAGACTCATAGCATCGCCAGAAGAACCCGGGAAATTGACAGGAATAGACCAAAAGGTAGTTGCAAAATAGCCCGAACGCTGGGTTCCGATAAAGTAATCAGTTTCGGAATTCTTCGTGGCACTTTGTCTCACTGTAAACGTAAAATTGTTGTCTGTCTGATGTTTGGACATCAGCCAATCAAAAACACTCTTTTCGTATGCTTCGTAACTTAACATATATGGTACTGGCTTGCTATCTCGGTATTCCTACCGTGTTAAATAATATTCTTGAAAATCTAATTTGATCGCTGTAGACACAGCTCTTAAGGATTGGACAGCTGCCTGTCCTTGGAACAAGGATACGATTAATACGTCTGTTTTTGTTGATATACTTTTGGTTCATGCGCTGACAGCACATTGATTAAACCATCAGCATGCAAAAAGATAAAATGCTGAACATTTTCTTTACTAACAATATGATAACTATTTTTTACTATCCAATCAATCAAATCAGATTTTTCCACCGTAAATAAGGACCAGTTTCCAGTAATACCATAATCGTCAATTATTTTTAAAGAACTGTTTTCATTTTGATTTTGATAATAAAGTGCATGAAATCCAAAATCGAAGACAAGGTTAGGTTCAATATTCTCTATTTCAAAACTTATCTGCAGTCCATTCTCTTGATCATCTGATAAACTTATTAAATAAAGGTCTCCATTAATCATCTCAGCGGGATGCCATTTTTTTAATATGTTGCTCTTTTTCATATGCAAATTTAGTGGTGTTTAATGGCTCATAAAAATGGGTAAGCATTCCCTTGAGCGAATTCAAGCTTCGTCTTTTTACTCCATTTCAAACTTCCGTCTGCCAGACAACTTCGATTTCATCACCGCTTATGATGTCGATAATATTATTTAAATTACCTATAGAATAGTGTTTCAGATCCCAATCTGAAAACATTTCTTGACTTTCTCTACGAAACCAATCTAAATAGTTTGAATTATCAGATACCACTAAACCTCTATAACTTGGGTGCTCATAGAGGCTTCGTGATCTTGCACCTTCATCTGTCACTTGATAAGACATCACACCTTTAAATTTTAAGATTAATATTCGGTCATCTTTCATTTCAGCCAGATGAATCTCTATGCGACCACCGTTGTCCGTTAAATTAACAAAATAAAGATCATTTGGTGAAGGAGATACTGGATCCCATTTTATAAAATTGTTCATAACTATTGATACCTGAATTTTGTTCCTTTTAATTTATTAACGGGTTAACTCAGTAGCGTTTTCACCTCTTCCTTACTTAACCAGCGAAATGTAGCAGGTTCATCCGAAAGTACCTCAATTGCATTTTCTAAATTATAAATAACGAAATGTTCAATATTTTTTCGTTCTAAAATATCATAGCTGCCTTCAATAACTGAATCCAAATATGCGGAGCATGTAGATCTCGCAAATCCCCGAAAATCGTCGTTCTCGTTAACCATCTTCATTAGCGCCAAGTCGATCGTAACTTTATACGAAACAAAATACTCAAATTTTATTTCGAGAATTTGAGTGTGATCAACTAAGTTTTTTAAAAGAATAACTATTTCACTGTATTCCACATACATTTTATAAAAAAATAAATCTTGAGGAAGGGATAAATCAACAGCCCATTTTTCATATTTATCTTTCATCGTGTAGTATCTAAATTTTGTTTCTATTACTTTTTCGTCCAAATTCAATATGGGGGCACTGATGTTAGTCCTACAGGTCCAGCCTAACTACCTTTCTAAATTTTCAATTTCTTTTTTGAAATTAGCTAATAGAGAATAAAATCGAGTTTTCAATAGCTCACTTTTTCTTTTATTATCCATAACAATTTCATTAAAATAGATAGCATCAACCCAAATATTTAAATTATTAGTATTCGTTTCGAGCATAAAATCATAGGCCTTTTCGATATCCGACAATTCGAAACTTGAATATATATCCTCAGATTTGGATAATTGCATAGCTCTCAATAATAACTGACTTGACCTTGAATCCATTTTATAGCAATTATTCAATTTATCAAAATTTTCCAGGAACGACAGGTCGTTACCAACTTCACGCTGAAGTTGATCTAATGCTTGGGCTAAAGAATCTTCAAAACTTTTTAACGCTAGTAGGTGCTTTTTAATATCCATTACTTATTCTTTTCTACGCACAATAATCTAAGTAACTAACCGCTCTATTTTTTCACAATATGATCAGCTGTAGTTACGACTCTTGAGATTCTAATCTTATTTTATTTCCGGTTTATACAATGGTCGACACTGAAGATTTTGGGAACAATATCGGTACAATGATCAGTTCTTATACATAAGCCCAGTCCGATTAAAGTATACTTTTCTTCCATAATTACTATCATCTAGCGACCACACGCTATTTGTGCGAAATCTCAGCATGAATGGTGAATACCTAAAGTTAAATTAAAAGTTCCAAACTTGTATATCAGAAAAAAAGCCACATCTCCCGACGCGGCTTTTAAACTAAACTTAAATAGATGATTTCACTAGTGGCCTGTCCTCCACCCGATCTGGCAGATTACTAGCTATTAGATTTTATTTATACGAATTGATTGATTTCGAAACTTTCCAGCTGTTACCCTCGCGCTCTAAGGCAACCAGGTCAGTCTTGGTAAAATTTTCAAATTTCAAAGTTACTTTTGCGACCATATAGTCTGCTGAATCTTCAAGGATATCGGTGCTTACGGTGCAGTTCAGCTTCTCTCCTTTTTGCTTTTTCAAGAATTTAACGATTTCGCTACGGCCATGACTTTGCGCATTGGACGCTTGAAACTTTTGGTTAAAATCTTCAGCAAATAGCTGCTCTACACCTGCTGATTCTCCCGCAGTGGTTACCGCAAGATAGTGATCCAGTGCCAAGTCTGCTGTGGAAAGATTAACGTTTGCTTTCTCTGATTTCGAACCTGGTCCTGCAGCTGCCATAGCGAATGTTGATACGGCGATTAAAGCTGCTGCTGCGAATGTTTTTACTAGGATTTTCATAATATCTTTTTTATAGTGTTAGTTCTGTTGTTCTTATTTGTTGACTCAAAACTACAACACAATAGGTCCCTGGCCTAGGGGCTTTAGACCAACGCTCGGGAAAACTCGGTGAACGGCCGGAATCGGGAGGTGAAGATATGTACGAATACCCAGTCTAATTTTTGAGCTGATTTCAGTTTACTGGATAAACTAAATATCAACTAAATAAGCGCGAATATTAGATCAACTCTCACGAATACGAATCGCTCATCCTAGTCAAATTTCTTGTGATTACTTTTAGTATTAGATAATTAAAACATGCCCAAAAGGCATACATTATTTAACAAATAAAACTTAAAAACAATGAAAAAGTTATTAATGAGTTTGGTCGCGGTAGCTGCGCTATCGACAGCAGCTTTTGCAGGCACGGACACAAAAGCTGCCAAAGAAAATGCAGAAGTAAAGACAAGTACCTCGGCAGCTGCCGAAAACACCAACAAAGTTGAAGTTGCCGAGTCAACAAAAGAAAGCAATGCAAAATTTCTAAGAAAGTGTGTATACACGCTAACGGTCTACAACACTAGTGGCCAAGTGATTGACACCTTCACTTCGCAAACCTATGTTGAAAATTCCTGTTCAGGATTCTTCGACAACTGCAGAACGATTTACAGACATATGCTTGCCAATGGTGAATTAGGAATATAGTCTGCAAATTATATTTCATTCGAATTATAAGTGCTGAAAAATAAGCGGGGCTAAGGCCCCGCTTTGTATAATACCTAAATCATTTCCTACAAGTTAGCAGTTAACCCAACATGACTATGCTTAAGATTCCAGCCAATTACATTGTTTTACTTTGCTCCATTGAGTAATAAAATTCAACAAAACCACTTCAAATCTGCTGTTGTTCTTACTATACAAAACGGCTACTAGCTACATTTCAAAAAGAAAGAGTCAACATAAAAATTGGAATCGTACGGTGAAAATTCAATAGTATTTAAAAACATTGGATGACGAAACAAAAACGAGGAAACGATATGAAACATAAAAATTACTGTACAAGTATACGCTAAAACAAAGGGGCTAATTTGAACATCGGGCCCTTTTGAGGTAAAAAGCAACCAACGCTTAATTTTAGCTACTTAAAACACTATAAAATTTCAGGTATACGATTACTGTACAAGTACACGCTAAAATAAAAGGCCTGATCAATATCAGGCCCTTTTGACTAAAAAACTTTCGCTAATTTTGGCTTTTAAAGCTTATGCGAATGATCTCACTGTACCTGCACCTCCAATAGCTTTAACCATCCTGAATCAGTTATATCGCCATTTACGGCAAGCCTTATTCCCGGCTGATTTTCATTTGTTGTATCTACAATGGCGACGGCCCAGGTATAGTTCCCAGCAGCTACATCGACATTAGCTTTCAACTCGTATGCGACTGGATTATTCTTAAGCCAGGTGGAAGGTTCTCCTTTATCATCAACAAAAACTTTTTTCACCTTGTTTTCTTCGTCCAGAAGTGCAAAAGCTACCTTATATTTATAATTCCACTGAGGAATATTGTTCGGGAAATACCCCCAGCCCATATTCCGCCAGCGGTGGTTAATTGTCGTTTCAGTACCCGAATTGACTTTCTCCGGTAAATAAATACGATCGGGATATAAACGATAGCCACCTTCAGAAATAAAACGCTGGCATAAGGTAAAAGATTTGGTGAACCAGCTTTCAATTTCACCGATACGGAAATCCATCATGTTTACAGCAGCTTCCAAGGAGCTGTCAAATTCGCCCTGCCGAACATCTTCGGGATGGTCTTGCCTGTATTTACCGCTTGGATCAGTCCAGTAACGGTGTGTACCAGTCGTAATCCAACCACCTTCCATAATAATCGGGCGTTTAAAATTCCAGACCTTGGCAAAATTCTTCTCCCAGCTTTGATAATAATCGGTCATTCCAAAGGCATCCTGACGCAGGCTGTACCCTTTATTGATCATCTTATTCAACAGCTTCTCCGAATTAGGATTAGGAGCTCCATTGCCCGCAGGGTCGCCAACTAAGCGGTGATAATTGATCAGCAAGGGCACTTTTGTAAAGTTCTTGGAATACACATCTGAAATCCAATCAACAACTTCTTCTTTGATCACCTCAATATTTTGGCCGGAAGGATTATTAGGATCTTCATAAATGACACTATGTCCCTCGCCCCACAAACCGAGTCCATAGGCATCGACAAAGGAGGTTTTATTTAAATCATTAAAATCCTTCGCCAACTCTTCGATCAGCTTATTATAATATTTCCTAAAAATAGGATCTTGCAGCACGGGTGTTTTTCTATCCGGAAAAGAAGCATTGGCAACATAATACTTGGCGCCTGCATCGAAAACAAACTGCGGCGTATTTGCTCCTTGATCGCGACCGTCGACGACGATACGAAAGGCGATTGGCAATCCTTTATCTTGTGCCCCTTTGATCATTTTATAGATTGCCGTGCTGGGATCCCTCCAGGCATATACGCCATCTAAAGGATTAAAAGTTCGCCAGCTGGTACGGATATAACAGGCAGATGCATAGTCAATTGCTTTGACCGTTTTACCTAAGTCAGGTACATAGAATTGGGTGTCCCAATAGGAAGGAGTCCCCGAAGCTGAAGCATACATGACCCAGCCGTTTAAAGGGTTACGAAACATGGCACTGCGGTTGTAGCTGGGTTTCACCAAGGTCCCTGCTATATCTTTTTCGTTATCAGCACTATCTTTCTTGCATGAAACCGCTAGAAAGCAAAGCATGATAGCAAATGCGCTGAGGCAGGCTTTTTTATAGTTTATATTGTTTTTCACTTTCAGAAATGTTAAAGTTAATTTAAATGCTTTGATACAATTGCTTAACGTTTTAGCCCCAGAATTGTCATGTTCCTTAGATCAAAAATCAGCACATTGGTCGTGGCCGGGATGGTGAAATAAGAATTGCGGTTGGCGCCAACGGTACCTCCGCCCAATTCTGCTACTTTTCCTAAAGTAAGCGTCAGGGTCTGAGCCACACCTTCAGTCGTAGGCGGAGCACTAAAAGCATAAGCCAGGTTTTTGTTATTACTGTTGTCTCCGGTCACGATAAACTTGGTGGTCCCGACTTTACCCCCAGTATAGACCAAAACCTGTGGATCCGCCAAACTTACCTGACAATCCATTTTTACCGGAGTTCCCCAGCCATTGATACTTCCGTGCATCCACAAATCCGTCACCGTGGTCGTATAAGGCTGGTCCCCTGCCAATGTCACTATTTTAGGAGCAAGTGCTTTCGCTGGAGAATAAATGGTTGCTGTCGCTTTTTGCATATTGACCACAACGCGATACTCGCCCGCAGTTGCTATTTTCCAGGAGAATACATTTGCGCGCATTTTGATGCCAACGGCATTTCCATCGTTTAGTTCACCGCTTCCATCGGAGGTAACAACATAATTGGTTTCACCGTTAAATTCGACCGGAATTTCCAGTTCGCCAGACTGCAAATTCAATACATAGGCATACTGATCCAGATTTTCCAATGTTTTTGGCATCTCCACCTTGCTCCCGCCAACGGCACTTCCGCTCAAGAACACTTTATCGGCATCAAAAACAACCGTCTTGATCGGGTTTACTGTAATTCTTACAGTACGTACTTCGGGTGCCTCAAAAGTTGCACCGCCCTCCCATTGGGCAACCACTCTAAACTCTAGTGTAAAGCTTTTATTTGCTGGTATGTCCCACTTTTCATTTGCCCAATTTTGTAATTGTTCGGAAGTAAAGCTTCTGCTCAATACGTTATCGTCTTCATAGTTGAATATGGCTGTACCGGTACCAAAATTGTTCCCCACCACATCTAACATCGTACTGTAGCTGACCAAATGATCATCTGATTGTACCCTAGCGGGTTTCCAGTTAAATGTGACGATATCTTTGGTCAAATTGACTTCGTCCAGCGTAATGTTTTCCGACGAAGGCTGAAGGTCCATCGTTTCATTGACTTTGGGTATATCCTGAATTTCCTGTTTGCAGGATAACTGGCAAAGTACCATGCTTAAGAAAAATAAGGTTTTGTATAAATAATTGATGATTTTCATTGATTTATAGTTTTGCTAACGTTTGGATAGAATCATGCGCTTGACTAGCGCAACTGCTTTTTTGTCATCAGATGGGAAAGCTGCCGAAAATACGATTAGGATTTGGACAGCCTCCCATAACCATTAATTATAACCCGGATTCTGCGGGAACGGTGCCCCTGTATTGGCATCCCTGATCACCTGTGGAATAGGCCATAAGATATTGTTGTCCGTAATTTTATCCTTGATCGCATTATTGTATTTTTTGACCCGCTCCACCAAAGTATTGGTACGCACCAGGGTAAATCTTCTGCTTTCTTCACCAACTAATTCACGGATACGCTCATCGAGCAGAAAATCCATATTCATCTGAGCGCCGGTAATTTCGGACGCTCCCGCTCTTTTCCGCACTTCATTGACGGCTTGGGCAGCTTTATCCGGCATATTTTGTCCCAAATAGGCTTCAGCAAGCAACAGATAGGTTTCAGCCAAGCGGAATTTCATACGGTCTTTATAACTACCGGTCAAACTTAAATTTTCAGTACGTCCGTAAAAGAATTTTGTAATCGCTGGAAATAAGCTTTTTGTCGTAAACCAGGTCTGTTCGGTAATATTGGCTTTTTTACCATATAGCGAGGCCTCATTCGCGTTGTTGTAATACCAGTTGCGTTTAATGTTATAACCTGAATTACGGATATCATTTGCTTCGAAAATACCAGCGACATTGCCTGTAGCATTGGTACCTGTGGTACCTACCCACCACTTCATTGGCACTAATTGTGCAATACCACGGCCGCCCAATGTGTCAGCCAAAACAAATCCTGTAATCGTCGAGTAATTGGGTATCCAAGCCCTACGCGTCCAGTCATCCGAATTGGTACCACCACCGATCGTGTTAAACTGGAACTGCAATACCCAGATACTTTCTTTATTGCCACTTTTTCTATTTTGGTTATTTTCCAGAAATAAATCGCTAAATACATCGCCTGGTTTGCTGCCATTTACGCCATATCTGTTTTTCATAAGGTTATAATACCCACTATTGATGACCGCCAATGCGGCCTTTTCTGCTTCGGCATGATTGCCCTGCAATAGGTAGATTTCGCTCAGCAAATGACTTGCGGCCCATTTGGTCAGCTTTCCTTCTTTTACGTCGTCCGGATTTGTAGGCAGGTTATCCACCGCAAACTTCAGGTCGTCTACCATGTGGCCGATGACTTCGGCTTTTGGTGTACGGGTAAAATTAAGCTGAAAATCATACAGGATAGTTTCCACATAGGGTACATCGCCATAGAGATAAACCAAGGTACGGTAAGCATAAGCCCGAAAGAAGCGGGCTTCTGCCTGAAAACGTGCTTTATCCGCGGGCGTATCCCAATTGGTATTTTTTTCGGAATAAACCAGCATCAGGTTTGCCGATGAAATAAGGTTGTAAGCCCAATTCCAGTAAGTACCCACAAACCGTTCTGAGGCAGTAAGTGTAAGGTTTGCAAAAGCCGTCAGCGAGCCATCGCTATTAATGGCATCGGCGATATCTGTAGATACCTGTAAAGCTTCATATGGGCAGGCACCATTATGGATGAAGGCGCCACCTTCGCCATAGGTATTGTATTCTGAACGTGTGAGTGTATACAAACCAGCACTCCCCACCTCGAAACCGTAGGTGCTGGTATAGGTATTGGAGGGGGCCAGTTCAGTTTTCAGTTCTTCCTCCAGAAACTTCTTACAGCCTCCTAAGGTTAACAATACGATAAGCCCTAAACTTGTTGTGATAATATTTTTCATTTTCATGTCCATTCGATTAGAAGTTTACATTTAAGCCAAACATATACGAACGTGCCGTCGGATAGGAGGCCATCCAGGTGTTGTCGTAATTGAGTACCTCTCTGATATTAGAAATCGTATTCAGATTGTTCACGCTAGCGTTTATATCAATACCATTTACACCGACCTTTTTAGCAATTTTGTGTGGCAATTTATAACCAAAGGTGATGTTCTTCACCTGTACGTAGCTCACCTTTTTATAGTACCCGTGTCCTAATGGATTGAGATAACCGGGTGAAACAATCGTCGCATTGGGATTCTCCGGTGTCCAATAATTGGCATCGTGTACATAGTTGGTAATCCCGAAAGTCCAGGCCCCAAGATTGGCCATGTGATCATCGCGCCATACATCAAAAACCCCGGTTACCAACGCAGATGCATAAAAATTTTTGTAAGAAAACCGATTGGCTAAAGAGGCTGTATAGCGTGGATTTTTAGATCCGATGACCACCCTGTCACTCGCTTCTATCTTGCCGTTACCATCGCGGTCGTACAGCTTGGCAGCTCCGGCTGCTGCCCCATCCACAGTAATGGTTTCTCCATTTTGCCATACACCGATCATTTTATAATCGTAGAATACTCGTAATGGCTTACCAATAAACCAGTTGTTGGCAATATCATCGATACCATCCCCTCTCAACTCGACAATTTTGTCTCGGTTTAAGGAAAACACAGCGGTCGTATTCCATTGAAAATTTTCCCCTTTCACGTTCGTGGAGTTTAAGGTGACTTCAATACCTTTATTTTGGGTGGCGCCGATATTGTCCCAAATCCGGTTATACCCGTTCATGATAGGTACAGTGCGGGTCATCAGTAAATCTCTCGTTTTAGAGAGATAGGCATCGATAGTTCCTCCCAATCTGTTATTAAATAACTGAAAGTCCAGCCCCAGGTTGGTCGAATAGGTGGTTTCCCATTTCAAATTAGGGTTCCCCACACCATCACCGGCCAAATAGGCTGTCGTAACGGCAGTACCATCATCGCCCCAGATATATTTTACATTGGAGTATAAGCGGTCTAACGTGCGGTATGGTGTAATCGCCTGGTTACCGTTGGCACCATAAGAAAGGCGGATTTTCAGCATGTCCAGCCATTTGGCGTTATCTTTCAGAAAACGTTCCTCCCCGATTTGCCACGCCGCCGCTGCGACAGGAAAAAATGCGTATTTATTGTTGACACCAAATACAGAGGCTCCATCTGTACGTCCTGTCAGGGTCAATAGATACTTGCCTTTGTAGGCATAATTTATCCGGCCCATGTATGACAGCATCGCAGATTCCGATAAGGAAGCGCTGTTGGAAACAAGACGGCTGGCCGAACCGATCATAAAGTATTCGGTATCATCGGTTACAAAACCTGCACCGCTCTGGGCTGTTGACCAGCTTTTCGTTTTTTGCATACTGAATAAACCCGTCACATCAAAACGATGATCGCCGATCTGCCGCTCGTATTTGAGCAGGTTCTCCCAGGTATAATCGTTATAATTGGAATTGTTAATGGAAGCACTGCCTCCAGCCTGCGTACCCTGATCCCTGCCTTCAAAAGTATTGCGCCCGTAATAGGTTCCGGTAAATCCGTTCCGATAATTATAACCAAAATTTGACCGTAAGGAAAGACCCTCTACCGGCAGCAAAATATTGGCATAGCCAGAAAGAAAGAAGTTGTTATTATACCTATCCTGAATCGCGTTAACGTTGCGCATCGGATTGACGATCAATGAATACTCCATGGGCTCGGGTACATACTTCCCCGATTCGTCTTTATAGCTCCCATAAGGACTTTGTTTTATGGCATGTTCCAAATTTGGCGTAATACCACCGTCGCTTTTCCGGGTATATTGCAGGCCAACACCAGTGGTTAACCATTTATTAAAAGTCTGATCCACATTTGTGGTAATATTTAAACGGGACAACTTAGAATTGTATACCACACCCTCTTGATCCAAAGCAGCAAGGGCAGCCATATATTTTGTATTTTCTGTTCCACCGGAAATGCTCAACTGATGATCCATGGTCATGGCTTTTCGAAAGACGTAATCCTGCCAATTGTTAGTAATGCCTTTCGCATAATTACCGCGCTCTGTTACGCTAATAATATCCCCGGCGATAGGATCTAATAGCGCTCCAGTATAGCCCTGCCTAATTCGGGCAATATCTTGTTGAAAGCGGATATATTCATTTGGTCCCATAACATTGATGCGTTGCATAGGCTCGGCCATGCCGATCAAACCTTTATAGTTTACCTGAGCTCTACCCAGCGCCCCCCTTTTGGTTTGTATCAGAATAACCCCATTGGCCGCACGCGAACCGTAGATGGCCGAAGCCGAGGCATCTTTTAAGATCGAAAGGTTTTCGACGTTGTTGGGATCGATATCTGCCAGGGATCCGCTGTAGGGAATACCATCTAAAATAATCAACGGACTATTGTTGGCCGATATCGAATTTTCACCGCGTATCAACAGGGTCTGTGATGCTCCCGGCGCAGCCTCGCCGGTCGTAATGGAAAAACCGGCAACCTGTCCCACCAAGCGATCCATCAGGTTTGAGGTAGATACCATGCTTAGCTGCTCTTTTCCGACCACAGCCAAACCTCCTGTTAAATCTTTCTTCTTGGCTGTACCATACCCTACGACCACAACCTGATCCAGGACATTATTTCCTGACATCTTCACATTGATGATTCCTGATGGATTGACCTTTAATTCCTGGTTATTAAAACCGATGTAGGTAAAAAGTAGCGTAGCCGTGCGTGGCGCCAGAATGGTATAACGGCCATTTGCATCTGTCTGAACACCGGTTTTCGCCCCTTTAATCATAACCGAAACACCCTTAAGTCCTTCTCCCGCATCATTGGTGACCTGACCTTTGACATTTATTTGATCTGTTGCTTGCGAATAAGCATAATTAGCCGCCACCACCGATAGGGTAGCACTCATTATCCAGCTCCTGAGCCAGATATGTATCTTTTGTATCATTGATTTATAATGGTTAGTTTAAAATTTACTTGCGTTCTTTACTTTCCCTTTCTCGTAAAGAATATGAGTTTAAAATAGGTCTGCTTCAATAGGCTTGGATTTTTAATTTAAATTTTGTGATACATACTATCTCATTGCTGCAAATGCATGCGCAATGCCGATGGCAAGACTTCGTTTTCGTTCTTATTGACGAAACCTAAAATTCCGTTGCGCCTTGCTATTGATTTTTGTAAAGTTCGGATTACCCTGCGTGAGCCTAATCACGTGGTCGGGAGGAATTTTCATACACATATTTTGCTTTTTTAAAATTGGTTAAGACAAAACTATAATCATCACCAATTCGTAGGGTTCGTTTTTGTACGAAAATGGTTTGATTTTGTACAAAAGGCAAAAACATGTGTTTTTCGCTGTAAAATGGAGGTTAGAAGCGCTTTATTATTCTTTTTTTATACACATTAGATGATCTAGGATAACGGTATCGCTTGGTTGCACATCGATAGCTTCACCCCGACCTTTATAAATGATATCGCGGAAACTGGCCTGCGAGATACCTTTGGCTTTTATAGGTTGATGACTGATTAAATTTCGTACAAATAAGCCCTGCACATGCTCGCCATACTCGACCACCAAACCTTGTTTTGCTAGCGGACTGATGACCATATTCTCGATAAAAACATGACTTATACGGAGCTTACCCACAGGCATAATCCGTATGGATCGGTGTGAAATTGAATAGAAGTCCTGCCAGTTCTGGAGATAAATAGTTGAAATGTTGTCGATTTCGCCCCTATAAATCGAACCACTTACCACATTTACATTTTCTTCACCTGCTCCCACTCCGGTATCTGTCAACCCTATATTAATAAAGTCGTCACCGCTTTTACCTTTGCAGTTCGCAATAATAATATTTTTACAGCCAAAACGTATGCCCATGCCGTCTTGGTTCAAAATCTGTTTGTCTACTCCATCAACAGTTACTGCCTGCCTTACGTTAAAAGTAATATCGCTTACCTTACCGTTTGTACAGTGTTCCAATACCAGTCCATGCCCATGATAATCCTTTAATGTAATGCCGCTAACCTCAAATACATCAGTGTGAGCCAATATGATGGCGTGGTTCCGCCATCCACCTTTTTGGTTCTCTCCGGGCTTACCTGCATCTGTACCATAAGATTCTCCAAATCCGCTGGGATTTAAGGACAAGATTTTATTATGGTCACCGGTAGCTCTGGGATGATCAGCTCCTTCTAAAAGAACATTTCCTTTTCCAATAATCCGGATATTCTTTGTGGGTGCTATATCTTTAATTGACAGCCCTGCATTTGCAGAACGGATAAAATTATCCCGGCATTTATCCGATAGCTTAATGGTACAGTTATTCAATTCAAGTTCAAAATCGCCCGGAAGCAAAATGGCCTGATCGATGAGCCAGACACTTTTTTTTGTTACCGCATCGTATTTAGGGATCACTACTTTCCCAGTCGACTTTTTTGCTTCATTTATGGCTTTTTGTATACGTTCTGACTGGGAACCACTCTTGTATTTATTGGGGCTGATCGAAGTCTCATCTACCTTTTGGGCGACAGCCGCTGTCAGATAAATTACGTTAAACAAGCAAAAGCAATATGTAAGCAGAAGCGTTTTTCTAAAAATTGTCATTTTCATGATCGTTAGGATTTCAAAAATATAGAATGGCCTTTCACCTATCTGAAAGGGTATATCGGTCAACTATTGGCTGTATTTTTATTTCTTTCCACTGGAAACCTTTTTCTTAAACTCTGAAGGGCTCAGTTCAAACTGTTTTTTGAAACAGACGCTAAAGTATTTGGCATTGTTAAACCCGGTTTGGTAAGCAACTTCCGCTATCGTCAAATCCGATTTTTCTAACAGATAAGCACTTCTTTTCAGCCGCATATTCAAAATAAATTCTTTGATGGACATTCCCACAATATCATGTATTTTTTGATAAAGAATGGTTCTGCCTACGTTCATATCAGCCACAAAATCTTCTACGGAATAACTGGCATTGTCAATATTTTCTTCAATTACCTGAATGGCCTTAATCAGCAGTTCCTCGTCCATGGAGGTAACGGTTACATTGGAGGGATCTACCTGAATGTGTTTGCTGTATTTTTCTTTTAGTTCCCGCTGATTTCTTAGAATGGTTTCCGTCTGTTGCAACAGGTAGTCGATATGAAACGGTTTATCAATAAACACATTAGCGCCATATTCCAATGCTTTTATTTTATGCTGGTTGTCATCTCCCGTACCCGAAATCATAATAATAGGAATATGGCTCGTCTTAAAATTTTGTCTAAGGCTACGGCATACTTCCAAGCCATTGCGATTTGGCATGATCAAATCGGTAATAATAAGTTGCGGATAAATTTTTTCGGCTTTAATTAAGCCCTCTTCCCCGTCACTCGCCGTGTACACATTATATTTTTCGGCCAGACGCTGCTCCAGATAGACACGCAGCTGTTGGTCATCTTCAATGAGCAGGATATTATCTGTCTTTTTTATAGGGATCGATCCTGTTTCTGGGGCTGCAGTATCCTGCGTGATAATATCGTCGATTTCAGAAACGGTGTAATCATACACGTTAGGCTGCATGTCCCCTGCCCCGGCCTGTTTCCTTAACGGTAGTGAAAGGGTAAATGAAATTTTATCGGTCTTATTGACCATCCATATTTTACCCTCCAGCACATCTACCAGTTCTTTCACAATAGCAAGTCCAAGTCCTGAACTTTCTTCAAAAGTTGGCCGATGAGAAGATAAGCGGTTGAAAGAAGTGTAAAGTGTCGCGATCTGTTCTTCAGAAAAACAATCACCGGTATTTATAACTTCAATGGAGATGTATTCGACTTCCGTTGGATTTAACGAAGGAAACCGTTCTTTTTCTTCTGCTGTTGCACTATAGATACGTACGCCCACATACCCATTATCTGGTGTATATTTTAGGGCATTGGAGAACAGATTAGTCAATATTTTTTCGATAACATCGTAATCAAAGGCAACATATAAATTGTCCTTGTACGCGGAAATATTGGTTTCAACACCTTTTTTATTGGCATAGAGCTCAAACAGGCTAAATATATCCCTTACAAAATTGATAAAATCACCGACCTGCGGATTGAGCGTAATTTTTTGGCTTTCTATTTCGCGAAAGCGCAGCAATTGGCTAATCATCCGCTGTATTCTGGATACATTTTTCTCTATTAAATCCATGTATACCAAAGCAGTATCGTTGGATACAATAGTATCTTTGAGTTGCTTAAGCGGCTGTAAAACCAAGGTTAGCGGTGTTTTCAAATCGTGTGAGATATTGGTAAAGAAGTCGGTACGCGCCTGGTTCAGCTCTTGCATATTCTGTTCTTTTAAACGCTCGAGTGCTAATCGCTCTTTAAACACTCTTTTATTGCTGTAATATCTCATTATGAAAAAGAGCAGAGCAGAAACAAGTGCTGCATAGCAGCAATAAGCCCACCAGGACAAGAAAAATGGTGGATCGACATGGATATATAATCGTGATATTTGATCGCCCCATAGCCCATCATTGTTGGAAGCCTTGATTTCAAAGATATAATCTCCGCCCGAAAGGTTGAGAAACTGTACAGATTTCTGGTTGGCATGACTGATTTGCCAGTCTTCACCAAGCCCCAACATCCGGTAAGCGAACTGGTTCTTCTCTGCGGATAGATAACTATTTGCCGAAAACTTAATTTCTACATTGGACTGGCTACTGGAGAGCCTTATCTTGTCTTCTTTTTGATTGGAAAGACTACCAATGTCTTTCGTTAAAACTGATGAGCCATCCGCTGGTTTCACGAGTTTATTGTTGACCAGAAATCCTGTAAAAAAAACTTTCGGTTTTTGCAGATTTTTATTGAGGTACGCCGGATCGAAAAGTAGAAATCCATTGGTACCACCAAACAGCATTTCACCCCTAGAAGTTTTGTAAGCGGCATGAATATAAAATGAACCAATGTTATTTTCCTGATAAAATCTGGCTTTCTCAAATTTACTGGATTTCCAATTGAAACAAAAAAGACCATCACTGGTACTTAACCAGATATTTTTCGTGGCAGCATCTTCTAATATGCCAAATACCATTTTCGCCGGGAATCCGTTACTTACACTATAGTTGACATATGTCCCATCTCTTTTGAGTACATTTACGCCTTTACCCAATGTCCCCAACCATACTTCGCCATTTGAAGTCACTGTATAACTACACAGGTAATTTGCTGAATAGGAAGCATCTTTGAGCGCGTAGTGTTTCAATACCTTTAACGTATGGGGATTTACAACAAAAAATCCTTGATGGCTAATTAAACAGAGCTGATCTTCGTTATTCACATATAATGCTTCGACTTCGAGTTTCATTTTTTTGCCCTGCGCATCAAGGACGCTCACCATCTCTATAGGACCTAGCGGCTTCTTTCGATATAAAAATGATTTATCGGGATCTGTCATCCACCAGATGCCTTCCTTATCGTTTACAAAATCATAAACGGTGAGTGGTTGCTGGCTCTCCGGAGAGCGGAAATTGAAACTGCTGAAATGCTGATTGTCCACATCATAACTACCAATACCGCCGTTATAGGCTGAAATCAACAGTTTTTTGCTCGTTCGGTCAAATTTCAGGCGTTTAATCATATGGGGACTCGACGAACTACCCTTCGATTTTTCTAGAGGGTTAAACTGATCCTTTTTTCTATTCCAGTAATTCAGGCTCCCCCCCTCGGTACCGATCCATATATTTCCCAGATGATCTTCCTGAAAACTACTGACTATGGGGTGATTGAGTCCCCCTGGGCTGGGCTTGAAGTAACGTACTCGGGAATCGTAAAGCGAGCAATAAGCTATTTTACCACCGTAAGTACCTATCCAGGCCCCTTGGTCCGGATCTGGATAAATTGTCCATATCGAGTTATTCGGTAATGAATAAGCATCGTTCAAGTTCATTTGCAAGGAGCTGCTGCTTTCATTGGATGGATCATAAAGATACAATCCAGCTTGCGTAGCCACCCAGATCACCCCGGTTTGGTCCAAATATAATTTTTTGGTTAACACGGCTGAATTTCCCATTATGCTTACTGGGATCTTCTGTTTTAAGTTACCTGTTAAATCTGTTACATGGATTCCCCCTCGTTGTGTTAAAAAGTAATATTCCCCCCCGTACGCGACCGCATCGTTCACCTGATTTGTCGTACTACCAAAATCCGCAAACTGGATTAGGCGTTTTTTCGCCATTTCAACTTGGTACACGACAGCGCCTTGGCTTAGAAACACCTGATCTTTAGCACTCAATATATTTTGGAAAGACTTGTTTTTGGGCAATAAAAAGCTTTCTGTCTGTTTATTTTGCGGATTATAGCATAGTATGCTATTGTCTGACAGCATGTAAACCTGACCATCGCTATGTACACAAAGCGAACGGATCATTCCGGGAACCACGACATGAAAAGAAAACCGTTCGTAATCGAATTTTAATAAGCCTTGCCCAGAAGCTAGAAACAGATTTCCCTTTTTATCCCGAATTAAAGAACCATAACCCCATTTTTGCGCTGGTTTGATCGCAGAGACGATATCATTTAACTGATAAAAACTATTGCCATCGTACATGAAGAGCGCATCGGGCCCCGTGTACCAAATACGTCCTAAACTATCTTTTGCGATGCTCTGTATACCGCCATAATAGGAAGTTTCGGGCATCAGATGAAACCTATACCTCGAAAGATCGATACCGAGAACACATTGTCCCCAAAAAACGACGAAACAAATTATCAGACTGTATTTATTCATTTACCGATGCTACTAAAGCTGTTTAAATTTCTATCCAAGATTTACGCGTGCCAGGTTCAATCAAAATACCCTGCTGCTAATTGTTGATCAGTGGTTCTATAAACTTCGATTATCATACTATTAGGCAATGAGCTTCGTCGAAATTCTGGCCTTAGCTCTTTTTCAGCTGTTCAGATCCATGCGAAGCCAACAGTACCAATTTACTTAAAAACAGGCGTTGGGGACAAACTTATCTTCTTTTGCTGATTATTTTTGAGTTCGAAGATTACAAGTTCATTTTTTCCGGGTTTTAAATCCGTAGAAGGAATTAATATCGACTGCTGTTTTTCTTCCTCCCAGTAAGATCCCAAATATTTTTGATTTAACCATACCTCGCCCATTCCCCATCCTGTCATATTAAGATACTTGTTTCCGGACAGATTGTGTTCGAACTGACCTTTGTAAAAACCGGGGCTGTCATTCGCTGATCTTTGTTCAAAAACCAAATCCTTCAGTGGATAATTACGCACCGTTAAGGGGATCATTTTCCAGTCTTGAAGGTCGT
>Ga0265296_1001328_pt1 | contig 28881 bp, 26 predicted proteins | sample MunlanPumphouse1_FD_189073 | JGI IMG/M metagenome (GOLD analysis project Ga0265296, IMG submission 189073) | Groundwater microbial communities from a municipal landfill in Southern Ontario, Canada - Pumphouse #1 | ecosystem: Environmental > Aquatic > Deep subsurface > Groundwater | place... | reverse complement strand
TTTTTTCTGAATCGGCCGAGTATATTCACTGGTTTACCTTATGGTAAAAGTTTTGCAAAGTTTTAGAGGTAATAAAAATTGTCTTTCCTAACAAGCATTATTTTGAAGATAAAAACTGCCGCTTTTCCTTCGTACTCTTTAGAGAAACAAGCTTTGTAATGATATCGTTTTTAAGGGACAATAGCAAGAAAACATTCCGATCAAGGTCTGAAATTTATACTTTTACGACAGGATGCTTTCTGCTATGTTGAAACGGCTTAAATATAAATGTTGATCCGCCCGCGACAGGGAAGAAACGGTATTGTCTGATGTCATCTAAAATAGTATATATCGAACTTCCCTGTTACCTTATCTTCGTATTGACGATTCTTCTGTGTGGATTCAGTGCTTTTGTGTACCTGAGAAAGAAAAAAGATTGGATAAAGGAGCCATGGATTGATGATTGAAACATGCTTTAGGCAAAAGCTAAAGGTAAAATCCACCATAGTCGAGATGGACGGCGACGAAATGGCGAGAATCATGTGGAAGATGGTGAAGGAAAAATTGCTTTTCCCATATCTGGACATGAACATCGAATATTATAACCTTCATATAAGGCATCGCGATGAGACTTCTGACCAGGTCACGGTTGATGCGGGGAAGGCTATCATGAAATATGGTGTAGGCATAAAGTGTGCGACCATTACTCCCAATGAAGACCGCCTCAGAGAATACGATTTAAAGAAACTATGGAAGAGTCCCAATGCAACGATCAGAGAGATGCTTGACGGTACAATGTTCAGGAAGCCTATCCTCGTAAAAAATATCCGGCCTTCCATAGCCGCATGGAAGAGGCCGATCACAATAGGAAGACATGCCTATGGTGATGTATATGCAGGTACGGAGATGCGGATAACAGGTGCAGGAAAAGCAGAGATTGTCTTTACCCCCGCCGGTGGCGAACCGATTAGACGGACGATCAAAGAATTCACGGGGCCGGGGATTGTTCAGGGCATGCACAACACAGATAAATCCATAGAAAGTTTTGCCAGGGCCTGCTTTACCGTTGCTCTAGATCAAAAGATTGACCTTTGGTTCAGCACCAAGGATACCATCTCTACGATCTACGATGCCCGTTTCAGAGATATATTTGCTGTGGAGTACGAAAAGAAATGGAGAGCAAAATTCGAAGAGGCTGGAATCTCTTATTTTTTTGCCCTTATTGATGATGCCGTTGCCAGGATCGTAAAGTCGGCGGGAGGGATACTCTGGGCTCTTAAAAACTATGACGGTGATGTGATGTCCGATATGATTGCTGGAGTTTATGGGAGCCTGGCCATGATGACCTCTGTTCTGGTTTCACCTCGTGGTTATTTTGAATATGAGGCGGCTCATGGTACGGTTCGGAAACATTACTACCGATACCTTAAAGGAGAAAAGACCTTTACCAATTCCATGGCGGTCATCTTTGCCTGGTCAGGATGTCTGCGCAGGCGTGGTGAACTTGATGGAACGCCTGAAGTTGTCTCTTTTGCCGATAAATTAGAGGCGGCGGCCATGGAGACCGTGGAAATGGGTATTATGACTGGGGATCTTATTTCTCTCGCCGACAAAAGCCCCAGGAATAAAAAAGTGGATACGGAAGCATTTATTGATGCCGTTGCTGAATGCCTGCAAAGGAAGCTTAATGGGCTTAATGGATAAACCTAATCTGAAAGACATGTCTCTAATGGAGGTTGAGAGCTTTATCGCTGCTCTCGGCAAAGAGAAATACAGGGCAAAACAGATCATGAATTGGCTCTACCGGCGGGGAGCTGAAACATTAGAGGAAATGACCACTCTTACCCGGGATTTCAGAGACAAGCTCGGTGAAATTGTCAGGATCGGCCAGCCGGAGATCAACCGGGTTCAGACATCGCAATATGGCACGAAAAAGATACTGTTCAAACTGGAGGACGGTCTATTTATTGAAAGTGTACTTATTCCCGGAAAGAACCATTGGACGGTCTGTGTTTCCACCCAGGCCGGATGCCGGATGGGTTGTAAATTCTGCCTTACTGGTAAGTATGGTTTCAAAAGAAACCTTCTTCCTTCTGAAATAACGGGACAGATCACCGCGCTCCGGTTTAACGTACCGGAAGGAGGCGCAATGAAGAATATCGTTATGATGGGGATGGGGGAGCCTCTTGACAATTATGAAAACACCTTAAAGGCACTCAGAATAATTACCTCTCCCGGGGGGTTGGGATTTTCCAACAGGAAGATCACCATTTCCACCTGCGGCCTTACCCCAATGATCAGGCGACTGGGAAATGACGTCTGCGTCAATCTCGCAATATCTCTCAACGCCCCGGATAATGAGACGAGAAGTCGTATAATGCCGATAAACAGGAAGTATCCACTCGATGGGTTGCTTAAGGTCTGCCGGGACTATCCCATGCCCAGGCGGAGAATGCTCACCTTTGAATATGTCATGCTCAAAGACATTAATGTTTCTCCACATCATGCGGAAAGCCTTGCCCGGCTCCTCAGTGGTATACATTGTAAACTGAACCTTATCCCTCTTAACAATATTCCCGGCTCGCCCTTTAGTACTCCCTCCGAGGGAGATATAAATATCTTTCGAGAGATTCTGATTAAACATCGTTATACGGCAATCATCCGCGCCAGTAAAGGAAGCGACATTCTCGCCGCATGCGGCCAGTTAAGTGGCCAGGCCAGTTGAGCGGCAGTTTCCATAACTCATTGGTTTTGCTGAAATTATTTGTAGAATAAGAGGGGAATAATACATCTAATAGAGGCTCTTGCAGAATAGTGAAAATTGGATTCAGAACGGCTTAGAAATTGTTCCTGCATCATGCCTTTGCGGGAAGCGAGACGTACATGGCCGACAAGGTTTCTGATCGTTGATGAACATAATTTTCAGAGTCCTCACAAAAAGACTAACATTTTGTCATACGTAAGAAGGAGCGTGTGAATCGAGTGAACGAATTGGAGGTAGATGGAAATATGGAGAATAGTGAAGATGCGGCCTACCCTCTCGAGGGGGTTCGCATTTTAGAACTGGGTATATTTCATGCGGGGCCGGGAGGAATGGCAATCCTCGGTGATCTGGGCGCAGAGGTGGTTAAAATAGAAGAGAGAGTAAAAGGTGATCCCATCCGGCGCCGCAGCCGTTTTGGACGAACCTGCTTCAATTTGCCCGGTGACAGAAATCTATTCTTTGAAGGTGCGAATCGGAACAAGAAATCAATTACAATAGATCTAAACAAAGAGCAGGGAAGAGAGATTGTTTACCGCCTGATCCCTCAGTTTGATATCTTTGTTACAAATCTTCGGCAAAAAACTGTGGAAAAGATGGGGATGACCTATCCCATACTTTCCGGTTTAAATCACCGCTTGATCTATGCTTCTGTTTCAGCTTTTGGACACAAGGGACCCTATAGAGACAGCGGAGGATTTGATTTTCAAGGCCAGGGAAGATCGGGGATCATGTTCAGTATGGGAGAATCGGAGATGCCTCCTCTTCTTTTACAGTTCGGACTTATTGATCAGGCAACCGCCATTATCGTCAGTCAGGGAGTCTTGACCGCCCTCTTTATGCGGGAGCGTACCGGCAAAGGTCAGGAGATTAAGACCTCTATTTTAGGAGCTGCTGTAAACTTAGCCTATTTTAATTTCTTGAACGCCCTCTGGCTTAAGCAAGATGTGTTACGCCACAATCGTATGGATACTGATCCCTACCGTAATTACTATCGTTGCGGGGACGGTAAATGGATTGTCATGAGTCTTCAACCCGATGGCGGGGATTGGATTCTTCTCTGTGAGGCCATGAACTACAGAGAATTAGAGGTGGATAAGAGGTTTAATACACAGGAAAAGAGGTTAAATAAGTATTCACGAGAACTGATATCGTTACTTCAGGAGATTTTTTTAACTAAAACAAGGGACGAGTGGGTGAAAATTTTCAAAGAAAAAGATCTCATCGCGAGCCCTGTAAATCGCCAAACGGAACTGGAAAATGATCCCCAGATAGTGGCGAATTATCTGGATGAAATTAATCATCCTGATTTAGGTAAGGTAAAGATCCCCGGCTTTCCTATACATTTTAGTAATGCTCAAGCACGGACAAGAAAGGCCGCCCCCCGGTTGGGAGAAGATACGGAAGAGGTTTTAAAGGTATTTGGTAAATACAGTGAGCAGGAAATAGAAAAATTTAAGAGGGAAGAGATAATCTAAAAGCAAAGAGAGAGGATTTTACAAATAAGATTTTGGTTATTGCTTTGGAGAATTTGTCAGGCTCTAGGAATTTTAAATAGTCCGTCCTGAAAAATGGCTGTGATAGATAAGACAATGAGCGAGCATTTGACAGCCCAAATACTGCTCTCAGCATTTAGCAGAGCTGGATCTATTGCACCATGCATATGATCATGTTTATCGTGACACATGTGTTTATTGAGAAAGGTGATTGACATGAGAATGTTCATGATTAGGCATATAATCTCCTGGCTATACTAGTGTTATGGACATCGGAATGAATTGAGCCCTTTCAAGCTTCTTTGCTGCGAAGGAGACGCAAGGCGTTCATAATTACCAACAGCGAGGCACCCATATCTGCCGTAATTGCCATCCATAATGTAGCGATGTTGGCAATTGCCAGGCCCATAAACAGCAACTTCACGCTCAACGCAAAGCCGATATTCTGACGGATGACGCCCAACGTGCGCCGCCCGTGGCGAATGAGCCAAGGGAGCCGGGACAAATCGTCGGACATGAGCGCAACGTCCGCCGTCTCCATCGCCGTATCCGTTCCCGCGGCGCCCATGGCAATGCCCAGGGTGGCGGCGGCCAGGGCGGGGGCGTCATTGATCCCGTCTCCGACCATAGCCACGGCGCCATAACGACTCTTCGCTTCCTCAATAGCCTTCAGTTTGTCTTCCGGAAGAAGTTCTGCATAAAATTCGTCGGCCTTGATCTTTTCGCTGATCGCCTGTGCCGTGCCCCGGTTGTCGCCGGTAAGGATGATGACTTTTTCCGCGCCGGCGCGTTTCAGATCGGCAACGATGGAAAGGGCGTTGTCACGGACGCTGTCGGCCACGCTGAAAAAACCGCAGACATGATCATCATTTCCCACCACGACCACCGAATGTCCGGCATCTTCAAGGGCGTCAATCTTCCTGTGCATCTCTTCACTTTCCATCTGCTTTTCGTGAAGCAGCCGGCGAGAACCAATCCAGAACGTCCGGCCGTCAATCGTGCCTTGTCCGCCCCGTCCTTTGAATTCGCGGTAATTTTCCGCCGGCGCGACATTGCGGCTGAGTTGTTCAGCCTTGCGGACCACCGCCCTCGCCAGGGGATGGCGGCTGTGCATTTCCAAAGCCGCAGCCCGGGCAAGCAGCTCTTCCTCCGTGTGCCCGTTCAGCGGAATGATTCTCTGAACCTCAGGGCGGCCAAGGGTTATGGTGCCTGTCTTATCCATGGCGACAACCTTGAGCCTCCCTGCTTCCTCCAGGAAGGCGCCGCCCTTGATGAGAACTCCCGCGCGAGCCGCCGAGGCCAGTGCCGCAACGATGCTCACCGGCGTCGAGATAACCAGCGCGCAGGGACAGGCGATCACCAGGATCACCAGGGACTCGTAAAACCAGCGCGCCCAGTTGCCGCCGAAGACAAGGGGGGGAACGACGGCAATGGCGACCGCCAGAAGAATCATAGCCGGGGTATAATAACGGGCGAACTTTTCCACCCATTGTTCCGAGGGCGCGCGCCGCGATTGCGCTTCTTCGACCATCCGGATGATGCGAGCGATTATCGTATCCGAAACCGGTTTTGTGACGCGGAATTCAATCGCGCCGTCCTCATTAATCGTCCCGGCAAAAACCTCGTCGCCTTTCTGTTTCTGTACAGGAATAGATTCCCCTGTGATGGGCGACTGATTGATGGCGGCACTTCCCTTCGTAATTTGGCCGTCAAGGGGAATGCGTTCCCCCGGCCTGACCAGGACCGTTGCCCCGAGCGGCACATCGGCAACAGGCCTTTCCATGATATCGCCGTTATGAGGACAAATGTACCGCGCCCTGGTAGGCGTAAGCTTGAACAGCGCCTTGATGGCGTTCCGGGCGTGACCGATGCTCCAGGCCTCGAGGACAAGGGATAGGGAGAAAAGAAAAGTGACGGTGGCCGCTTCGAACCACTCGCCGATGCCGATGGCGCCGAATACGGCAATTGTCATCAGCAGGTTCATATCCGCACGGAAGCGACGGAGCGCAGTAACGGCTTTGGGGAAAATGAACCATCCGCCGGTAAGCACTGCGACAAGATAGAGTCCGATTGAAACCGCAGGGAAAACATGTGATGCGCTTCGCCCGCCTTCAGCAAATGCATCGAGGAGACTTCCATGGGAAAGCCAGTGGGAAAGAAAACCCGTCGCCACGGCAATGCCGCTAATTACGCACAGGGCGGCGCGGCCGTGCGTCAGCCAGAATCCAGTGGATTCAGATTGAGAAACGGCCGCCTCTTTGCTATCAGCAGGCCGCGCGCTCATCCCGGCGCGCCTGACTGCCGAGATGATATCTCTCTCGTCAACAACGCCTTCCGCAGCAGTCACGGTCATGGTGCCGTTGATAAGGTTGAAATCCACATTCATGATTCCGGCCAGGGTGCCGACGGCTTGACGCAACGCTTTTGTCTCTTCTGCGCAATCCATGCCTCTGACATGCCATGTCGATATTTTTGGTTCCATGTATTTTCCGCTTTCTAAATTTATACTCCCTCTTCAATATGTCGTAATTCCTCATTGCTGAGGTTACGGTGGAGAGAGTCGGGACCTTTCCCGCATTAAATGCGCGTGTTATTCAGATATAACTCATATTTTTTTATACCCTCATGAAAAGCGGGAATCCTATGAGGATTAGTTTTGTAATTGTAGACGGGTTTAAATTCAAGCATGGCAGAGTCTCCTTCCTTAAGCGTGATCGCCACTTCCTTGAAATAGTCATCGGCAGGCAGCCCAAGGAAGACTTTGTGTGTTCCCGAAGTCAGCTGTATCTTTTTTTCCAGAACATATTTAATGCCCTCCCCTGCGTCGGGATCATGGCTTGTCTTCCCATCCTTATCATAGAGCGGCACGTTTTCTTTTTGTCCAACAACCGTCCAGGTGGCTGCCTGTCCGTCAATATTGATCAGGAACGGATAGCCAGACTTCCCATGAATAGACTCTTTCGACTCAAGGAAGTAATATCCCGCAAGATGGGTCTTAATTGTCGCTTTAATCGTCAGAACAGCAAAGCCCCGTGCAGAAGCGTCGCCATTCTTGAACTCCGTAAAAACATCCGTACGTTCGGTTTGTGTTTTTTGCTTAATTGTCTTTGCCGTAGCGCCACACCCTATCAAAACAAGGCTCATGACGCCTATAAACACACCTGTTATTACTTTTTGCATTTTCTCACCTTTTTCTACACGGCTTCATCGCCTCGTTTTTTTGTCTTAATCCTGACGGTATCTACAAACAAATGATTCCGAAAAATCTCATTGCTGATAACTAACTCTTGAAATGTAGTAACGGCATGTTTTTTCTATTTGCATTCATTTATTTCTACGGTTACATGCGCTAACTTATGTATTTTATTTAATCGTGCTTTATATTCTTCAATTGAATAATTTCTTGCTGTTACCAAAGACACAATACAAGCATATTTGTCTTGTGCTACTTTCCAAATATGTAAGTCACTTATTTTTGAATCTCCATCAGATTCAATTTCATTTTTTATTTCATTAACTATTGAATCATCCATTTCACGTTCAAGCAAAATACCGCCAGTATCCTTCAGTAATAAAAATGACCAGCGAATAATTAAGCCTGCGCCTACAATTCCCATAAACGGGTCAAGCCAATTGAGCTCAAAATATTTTGCACCAAGTAATGCTGCAATTGCTAATACTGACGTCAAGGCATCTGCCACAACATGCAAATATGCCGATTTCAAATTCAAATCTTCGGGAATGTGCTTATGCTGGGAATGTTCATCATCACCTTCTTCTTTATGATGGTGCTCATGTTCATGAGAATGACCACTACTATTGAGTATTACTGCGCAAACAAGATTTACCAACAAACCTAAGACCGCTACAAATAATGCCTGATTGTAATGAATATTCAGTGGACTAATAATTCTTCCAATAGAAGAAAAAATCATTATCACACCAACAATACCAAGCACGATGGCGCTCGTGTAAGCCCCTAGAATTTCAATTTTCCATGTTCCAAATGTAAAATTAGTATCTTTTGCATATTTTCTAGCCATGATGAATGCAATCAGAGTGATTCCCAAAGCAAAGGCATGCGTTCCCATGTGCCAGCCATCAGCCAACAACGCCATTGAATTAGTAATCCAGCCAAACAATATTTCAGCAATCATTGTGACAAAGGTAATAATCACAACCATTAAAGTACTCTTTTCTATTGCTTGTTTCTCAACGTTAAACAGATGATGATGATGATGCCATAACTCTATTTTTTCATTGTGCATTTTGTGCTCCATTTTCTATTTCGAACGGCCTAGCAATTAATATCCGAAGTTCGTTTTTTTCCGATAACTTGGATATCATATTAGCATGAGTCCTCTTTTTTAAAAATAGGTGCTTATTTTTTCCCAATCGTCAAAAATGCTTTTAATTGCTTGAGCCCATCCCATATTTTGTCATCGCCAACGTATTTTTTTATATCTGTCGGGGTGTATTTGATTACACGGGTAAGGGTGGCGTCAACTTTGTTTTCTTTAATCATGTCGCTCATTATTGGAAAGATAGATTTTTCATTCAATACTTTCCAAGATATTTTCTGTTCTGTCAGATAGTTGACAAGAGCGTCTTCCGTCTGGATGTGTTTGATCTGCGCCGCATCGAAAAGCAACCTGCGGACATAAAAAACGCTATTCGCATCGGCATTGACATTCGCCACATAGAGGTAATACTTAGCATAAATCGGCGTGGCGCGATGCAAGGAGACGTCAACAAAAGTGATTTTTACCTTTTTTGTTGCCAGTAATTCCTTCAATAGCGATTCGGCTTTTGTATCAATTCTCCGGCATGGCAGACAGAAGTAGTCTGTAAATATAACAACTTCATAAGCTCCCTTGCCCAGAGAAGGAACTCCGCGGGTAGCCTCTTGTCCGTAGGCCGGCGTGACGGAACCGGAAAAAGAAAATAAAATAGTTAAATATCCCAACAAACTGAAAAGCAACAACGGCAGCTTATGAATCCTGAACTTAAGAAAATCAACCTCCCCGAGAAAATAGAGCCACATCCGGCGGCGGTTTTCGCGCCAGGCGGATGGAACTTCGTAATTAATAATAAAAGCCAAAATGAGCACCACGGAAAAAGCAAGACAAAATGGGCAATACACATCATTTTGCACCTGAAAAGCATATAAATGGACTTCCACACCCAAGCCAGCAGCCAGAAGCACCCGCACAAAGGGTGTTTGCCGGAAAGAGGCAAAGGCGATTATTACCGCCATATAAACGATTCCTACCCATTTGAGATCAATGTCCCAGATGTCTCCCTTGAGATAACTGCAAGCGGTGTCGCAATAGTTGTAATAAAATATAAGCATGATGCCAGATAGGGCAAGAACAATTGTTATTGCGTTTCTATATTTTTTAATATCATCAGTTATCTTCACTATTGACTGCCTCTTGGTTTAGTTGCTTTCCGGTTTATTGTTTCTCGTCGATAATTTCTATCCGATCATCCACTTTTATTTCGCCGCCTATTATTACTTTTCGCATTGCCTCTCCTTCTTCTACGCGGCTACATCACCACGTTTTTTGTCTAAATCCTGACGGAATCTCTAACGCCATAAATGAATATTCTATCGTTACCCTTATTGCCTGTATAGACATTCTGTTAAATCGCATCTCTCCCTCTTTCATTTGTTCTTATCTTTACAATTGCTTCGACATTAACCACAAATATTTTCCCATCACCCGTATTGCCGGTATGAGCATATTGCTGAATTACGTTGACGACTGCATCAACCATCTCATCATCTACAACAACTTCTAATTGTATGCGTGGAATAAATTCCACCATTTCGTAAACAATTTTATCTTTTGCGTTCTTCGCCCTGCTTTTGCCGAATCCTCTGATTTCCGATACAGTCACGCCCGGCAGTCCTTCAATTTCTTTCAGTGCTTCGGCTACGTCCAACAATTTGAATGGTCTGATGATTGCCTTTATCTCTTTCATATAATTCTCCTCATTGATGAGTGGCATGTGAAATATTCACATACCCATTTACAATTCTTCTTCAACTTTTCTCTTTTCAAACCAACTGTACACCGATGGAATAATTAACAGCGTAAGCAGTGTGGAAGTAATCAATCCCCCCACGACGACTGTTGCCAGCGGTTTTTGAATTTCTGAACCCGTCCCGCCAGCAAGCAGCATCGGCACCAAACTGAAAATGGCGATTAATGCAGTCATCAATACCGGACGTAATCGATCCAGACTTCCCTTCCTGATTGCTTCCTGCAATTCAAGTCCTTCGTCGCGCAATTGCGAGATGCGCGATACCAGCACAAGTCCGTTTAAAACTGCCACACCGAACAAGACGATAAACCCCACTGACGCAGGAACCGACAAATATTGCCCGGATATGAAGAGAGAAAAGACGCCGCCGATCAAGGCAAAGGGCAGATTAGAAATTACCAACAGCGTCAAGCGGATCGATCTGAATGTAACATACAAAAGAAGCAGTATTAATCCGATGGCAACAGGTCCAATGATCATCAGTTTGTTCATCGCTCTCTGCTGATTCTCAAATTGCCCGCCCCAGGTAAGATAATAACCGGCCGGTAACTTAACTTTCTCTTTTATCTTTTGTTTTGCTTCCGCAACAAAACTGCCGATATCTCTGCCGCTCATATTCATCTCGATCCCGATTCTTCTAATGCCATCCTGACGGCTTATTTGGACTGGTCCTTCAATCATGCTCACAGATGCTAATTGTTCGAGCGGAATATTCATTCCCGATTTTGTGGTGACTAATATGTTTTTGATCGCTTCGAGGGAATTTCTTTTTTCTTCCGGCAGACGAACGGTTATATCAAATCTCCGGTTCTCTTCATAAAATTGAGAAGCAGATTTCCCGGCAACGGCTATTTCAATGACACTCTGAACATCGCTGATATTCAGACCATACCGTGCTATTTTGGACCGGTCGATGTTGACCGTCAGATATGGCTGCCCCGAAACCTTTTCCGTAGCCAGGTCGGTCCCACCCTTAATGGAAGAAAAGACTTTCGCAATTTCAGCCGATTTATTTTTCAGCACGTCGATGTCTTCGCCAAACAGCTTAACGATCAGCTGCGCGCGTGTTCCGGCAACAAGCTCATCAATCCGGCATTGTATCGGCTGGCTGAATCCGAAACTGATACCCGCTATTGATTCCAATGATTTGCGCATTTCATTCGTCAATTCTTCTTTCGAAATGTCCCGTTTCCATTCACTCTTCGGCTTGAATATTCCAACATATCCGGTTTTATCCGTCCCCCGGGTATCCAAGGCCACACCGGTTTGACCTGTTCGTGACACCACCACATCCAGTTCGTCAAACTGCTTCAGCTTTTGGGCAGCACGTTGATTTACTTCCATTGATGTCGCCAGCGAGACACCGGGAAGCATAGCAATATCCATATCAAACGAACCTTCATCCATTGTTGGAATAAACTCCGTTCCTAATCTTGTTACTAAAAATAGAGAGACAATTAAGACGACTCCGGCAACACTTAGTATAGTTTTTTTCTTATTCATGGCATATTCCAGAAGCGGCAAATAAGCTTTCTTTGCATACTTCATGATGAGGCTTTCTTTTTCCGGTTGCGGTTTCAGAAAGAGGATGCACAGAACCGGAACAACAAATATAGAGAGGAACAATGATGCAAGAAGCGCGATAGCAACGGTTATGGCGAGCGGCCCAAACATCTTCCCTTCAATACCCTCTAGTGAAATAATAGGAAGAAAAGTGATAGCAATGATCAATACTCCAAAAATGCTGGGCTTTTGAACTTCAATCACAGCCTTAAGTACCGTAAGAATTGGATGTTGATCTTTTTTCATCTCAACATAATGACGTTGCACATTTTCTACCTGGATTATTGTTGAGTCTAAAATCATGCCAATAGAAATAGCTATTCCGCCGAGTGACATTAAGTTCGCGCTCAATCCGACAAGCTTCATCACAATAAAGGTAGCAAACAGAGAAAGAGGTAAAGCAATCAGAACGACAAAACTTCCCCTGAAACTGTTCAGCAATAGATACAGTACGATCAGAACAAGAATGGCGCCTTCAATCAGAGCTTTGGTTACCGTGCTAACGCTCGCGTTCACAATATCACTTCTGTCGTAATAAGGAACGATCTTGACGCCGTCCGGAAGCATGTTGTTCTCATTAATTTCCTTTACTTTATCCGCCACCCGGCGAACAACGTCACGGCTGTTTTCGCCGCGCAGCATCATGACGATTCCACCGACGGCTTCATCTTTACCGTCCTTCATGGCCGCACCCATCCGCACGGCTTCGCCAATCTTTACTTGAGCAACATCTCTTATGTAAGTCGGCGTTCCATGTTCAGATTTCAGGACAATGTTTTCGATGTCACTGACATTTTTTATCAACCCGACTCCGCGAACGATATATTGATCTGTATTCCGTTCAAGAACATTACCGCCAACGTTTTGATTATTGTTGCCGATTGCAGAATAAACATCATCTACTGTTACGGCATATTTCACCAATTTCTCCGGTAACACGATGACCTGATATTGCTTGAAGTATCCGCCGTAAGAATTTATTTCATTTACGCCGGCAACACTTTTTAACTGTGGCGTAATAATCCACTCCTGAAATGTTCTCAGGTTGGTCAGGTAAGAAATTTTTTGCAGGGGATCTTTCGGCATTTTCCCTTCGATAGTGTATTGATAGATTTCACCCATGGCCGTGCCGATAGGTCCCATAGCAACCTCAACACCTTTGGGCACCTTTTCCCGGGCTTCCGCCAATCGTTCAAATACCAGCTGCCGCGCAAAATAAATATCAACATTATCTTTGAAAACTATGGTCACAATTGACAGCCCGAACTTGGTGACCGAACGCATTTGTTCAATGTCGGGCAAACCGCGCATGGCCATCTCAATCGGGTATGTGACATTTCTCTCAATCTCTATTGCAGATAGTCCGTCTGCGTGGCTGACGACTTCAACTTGAATGTTTGTCACATCCGGAAACGCATCAATCGGCAATTTTAAATAGGAATACAATCCGAACGCGATGATTAAAAGTGAAAGGAATATAACCATCCCTTTTTGCTTTAACGTATAGGCAATTATTTTTTCCAGCATTAGTGTGCATCTCCTTCCAGTTCACCTTTTTTAAGTTCAGATTTCAGAATAAAGGCGCCCTTGACTGCGACAACATCGCCCTCCTTAAGTCCTGCTGTAACCTCCAGGCTTTTTCCGAGTGTCCTGCCGACCTCGATATCTCTTCTCTTGAACTTGTCGGGAGAGACCCGAACGAAGACGTAGCGCGCTGCGCCTTCGATCTGCACGGCCTCTTCCGGAACAGCGATGAGCCGCTCGCCCCCAACGTTTCTTGCTTCAATAAGAACGGATGCAAACATACCAGGCTTGAGCAAGCCGCTTGCGTTGTCGATGGTTACCCGCGCTTTTTCGGTTCTTGTCTTTTCATCCACAACATCGGCAATATAGGATATCTTTCCTTTGAATACCTTATCCGGAAACGCTGTGACCGACACCTTCACGCCTGTGCCGACCCTGAGGCGGGACATATCTTTTTCATAGACATCAATAACCACCCAGAGCGTTGAGAGATCTGCCACCAGTAAGAGCGTTTTTTCAGGACTGACAACCTCGCCCTGGGTAACCGCCTTTTCTATCACGATCCCGCCGACCGGTGATGCAACCGGCACAAGGGGATGGTTGCCGTTGCCTTTGCTTGAGGCAAACTGGGTCACATCAACACCAACCAGCCGGAAACGCTCCTGTGCAAAGTTTATGTCCGCCTCTGCCTCGTCCAACTCCTGCCTGGCCTTCAGCACATCTTTTTCGGGGGATATCTTCTTCTGAAACAGGGTCTCCTCCCGCTGGAGGTTCCTTCGCGCCAGTTCTACTTTCCCTTGCGCCTTGCGATAATCGCTCCATATCTGATCGAGCTCCACACTGTCGATATAGGCAAGCGCCTGTCCGGCTTTCACCCTGTCGCCCTGGGATACAACGATCCTTACAGCCTTTCCTGTTACCCGCGAACTGATTTTTGCGGTTCTGTCCATGTTCATCTCGATAACTGCCGTCGCCGAGAGGGGGACTGCCGCTTCTTCCATGGCCACCTGTTTGATTTCTATTCCTGAAGACTTCTGCATTTCCTGCGACAGCGTTACAATGCCGTGCTCTTCTTTTTTATCATTTCCATCATGGCCGGATTCCTTCTTTTCCGCCACCGCTGCTGTTTTTCCTTCCGCCGGAGCTTCCTTCTTCACGCATCCCACAGTCAGGAACACAACGCCAAAAACAATGAGGATCGCAACAAGCAACCCATTCTTCGCTATATTTTGTTTTATCATTTCAATGTTCCCCCTATGGTCTTTTCTATCGCATTTAGCGCAAGCTGTGTTCGAGTCTGTACTTCAATATAGGCAAACCGAGCCTCAATGGTGTCCTTTTGAGCAAGACGCACTTCGAAGAAGCCGACTTTCCCTTCCTTGAAGGCCAGATTCAGGAGATTCAAGTTCTCTGCGGCCTTTACAATGATCTCTTTTTTGAAAAGCGACAATTCATCGATGGCGGTTGCAAGGTCGCTGAAAGCCTGTTCGACTTCGCGTTCTATCGCTTTTTTCAGTCCGTCCGACCTTATTTTTGCTCCTTCAGCTTTCGCATAGGCCTCTTTCTTCTCCGCATGTTTCCTGTCGAAGAGAGGCAGGGGGATGGATATCTCCAGCCCTACGGCATTTCTCAACTCGTCCCTGTCGTAAAATCCTGAGAGCGTTACATTCGGGATGACTTCCTTTTTTGCCAGTTTAAGCGCGGCCTTGGTTTTCTCCACCTCAAATATGGTTGCCTTGGCGTCCGGCCTCCGCAAAAAGGCTGCTTCCTTCAGGACTTCTATATCAGGCAACACCGGCGCTTCTGAAGGCAAATCGCCCTGGAGGGCAAAAGACCTATCTGGTGATAAACCAAGGAATCCCTGTAAGAAAAGAAGCGCTTCCCGGTATTCTCTCTCTGACAGGAGAAGTTCTCTCTTGGCCTTGCTCAACTCCACCTCTGCGAGATTCACATCAAGGCCGGATATGTCGCCTGCCTGAAATTTAATCTTTGTGTAACCAAGCAGTTCTTCTTTCAGTTGGACGACCTCGCGTGCCAATCCACTTTTCTTTTTTAAGGCAAGCACTTTGGCAAACGCATCTTTCACCTCCGAAATCAAAACCCGTTCTTTGTCCTTAATTCCGGCTTTTACTCTGGCAAGCTCTTTTTCCACTATATCGATCCTTACGCCCCTCTGCCCCGCAACCTCGAACTCCTGGGAGAGCTTGAATCCATAGTTTGTAAACGCACCGCCGCCTTCTTCCTCCGGTCTGTTCTTTTTTGAGACATTGCCCCCGATCGTCGGGTTATTGGTTAAGAAAAGACGCGCTTTTTCCAGCTGGCCACGGGCAGCATCTTCTCCGAGCCTAAGGGCTTGAAGGTCGTGATTGTGCGTGAGGGCACGCTGCACGGCCTCTTCGATATTCATCGAATAAGCAGGGGTAACAAGAAAAAGAATTAAAAATGTCGTGATAATAAAACGTCTCATTGATTCACCTCGTATAAAAAGTATGATATTGGATAAAGATATTTTAGCGGGATTTTAATAGAAATCCGGTTGAAATATCTCTGGAAAGAAAAGGCTTATACGAGGAGATTCTGAGGAGGTTTATTGATGGAGTAGTGAAGTTCGGAGTGTGAGGGTACTGCCTGTGGGCCATTGCACTGCGCCATGACAATATGCGGATTCGGAGAAAAAGCTTCAACGCCCATGAGGATATTGGCGCAGATCAAACAGAAAGATTTAGCGTCCTGTGTCCCGGGGGTTTTTGATTGCGTGCCATCATTCGAGGAATAGCTCACATCGACATAAGGGGCTTGCAGGTTGCCGATGGTTGCTTCACCCTGAAAAGGTGCGTTACCTATACAGTCGGCACACACCATGCTGTCGAGCATAGGTATGAGAACGTAGAAAATGAGAATAACATATGTGATAAGACTTCTGGGTAATCGTAAACGCATTTCTTTTTTTTATCACCACCGCACGGTACTGTCAAGATTTATGTGCTACTGACACTGACTGATAATTGTCTTGACTTACGCAAAGTAATTTAGGATAATTATAAGTTGTAAACTATCTTATAGTTTCAGGATAGGTAGTTTCCGCAAAGGTTTTCCCAGAGTATGAGAGATTTAAGGAGTTTTTTGAAAAGCCCGTCCATTTAGAAGTAATTTTGAGAGCCCTTCTTTCGATCCCGGTTCAATCGTTAATAGTGGCTGTAGATATTAGCTTCTCGAATTGGTCCTGTTAGAGTTGATGGTAGATCATGTGTGGATGAGAGCAAGAAAAAGTTAAAGATTTATGTGAGGAGGTAAGTTTAAGATAGCTTATACGTATGATTATGCTACGTAAAAGGTTCAATAAATAATTGAAGCGATCTTTCTGGGAGAAGAGTAAGCCCGAGACCCATGAAGTTCCGGTAGAAAGAGTTATTCGATGGAATTTACAAGAAATAAGATGTCTGATCAGAAGCCCGCGAGATAACAGATTAGTATTAGAGAAGGAGGTAAGAGATGCCCGCTATTACATCATTTGGTGCTTACATACCATATTACAGACTAAAACGTGAAGAAATAGGAAGAGCGTGGGGCGGAGGTGCTCCGAGAGGCGAAAAAGCAGTGGCCAACTACGATGAAGACAGCATAACCTTGGCTGTGGAAGCAGGCAGGGATGCGCTTCATGGTATAGATCGCCAGTCTATTGGCGGCGTATACTTTGCTACAACTACGTCACCATATAAAGAGAAACAGGGGGCGGCTGTCATTGCCTCGGCCCTGAATCTAAAGAAAAGTGTGTTTACTGTAGATTTTGCCGACAGTTTGAGGGCGGGGACAAATGCCTTACGGGCAGCTATGGATGCAGTAAAGGCCGGTTCCGTAAACAGTGTTTTGGTTGTTGCATCTGATTGCCGTCTGGGGGCGCCCGGCTCAGATTATGAACAGGTTCTGGGAGATGGTGCTGTTGCCCTGTTGGTTGGCAAAGAGGGAAGTATTGATTGTGTCTCCAATTATACACATGCAAGTGAGATAATCGACCAGTGGCGTTTAAGCGATCAGCCCTTTGTAAAGAAGTGGGAAGATCGTTTCGTTGTTACCGAGGGCTATCTGGCTGATGTTAAAGAGGCCGTCGATTCCTTCATGAAAACGCAAAATATGAATCTCAAAGATTTTAATAAGGTAGCCCTTTATGCCCCAGATGCCCGAGGGCATAAAGAAGCCTCCAAGATTTTAAAGTTGGACGTAAAAACGCAGGCACAGGATCCCATGCTTGATACTATCGGTAACACCGGTGCTGCTTTTGCCCTTCTGATTCTGGTAGCGGCTATGGAAGAGGCAAATGCCGGTGATAAGTTGCTCCTGATAAGCTATGGTGACGGTTGTGACATTATGTCTTTCCAGGTAAAAGAGAAGCCTTTAATGGATAAAGAATATCTTGGTGTCCATGGGCATCTCAAGTCAAAGAACTACTTGTCTAACTACGAGAAATATATAAAGTTCCGTGGAATTATGGATGTAGAGAGTGGACGGCGCCGTCCTCCTCAGAAATCTTCGGCTGTGGCTATCCACAGAGACCGGGGCATGATCTACAGCTTAAATAGTTCTGAGTGTACCAGTTGCGGCCGGGCTTTTTTCCCGCCGCAGAGGGTTTGCAACTATTGCCAGGCCAAGGATCAATTTAAAGAGGTGTCAATTTCGGAGCGTAAAGGGAAGCTGTTTACCTTCAGTAAGGATCTCCTAGCTTCAACTGTCGATCCACCTTTGGTTGTGAGCGTGGTTAATATGGAAGGGAATTTAAGATTTTTTACCCCGATGACCGATCGTGATCCTGAAAAGGTGGAAATTGATATGTCCCTGGATCTAACCTTCAGGAAGATGAGCGAAACCGAAGGATACTGTAATTACTTCTGGAAATGTCGTCCGGTCAGGTAGATAATAGAAAGGAGGAGAAAAGTGAGGGCAGATGCTATAAGAGATAAAGTGGCCATTATTGGCATGGGTATAACAAAGTTTGGTGAGAACTGGAATAAGAGCGTTGATGACATGCTCATAGATGCCGTCTATGAGGCTTATGCTGACGCAGGAGTAGAAACAAAGGATATTGAGGCAGCCTGGCTGGGGAGTGTTGTTTCCGCTTTTACCGGAGCAACACTGGCTATGCCGCTTAAGCTGAAAAACATGCCGATAACCAGGGTGGAAAATGCCTGCGGTACCGGTATGGATGCTCTGAGAAACGCCTGTTTTGGCGTGGCCTGTGGTCTTTATGATATAGTTCTGGTAGCAGGCGTAGAAAAACTTAAAGACAGCGGTTACTCAGGCTTGCCGGAGTTTTTTGACAACCCGGTATACAATCTGGGTTTGACTGCCCCCGGCAGGTGGGCATTGCTTGCTAACAAGTATTTTGCAAAATACGGCATAAAGCCGGAAGACGGTAAGAGGGCCTTGGCTAAAATAGCTGTAAAAAACCATCATAACGGCACTTTTTCGCCCAAGGCGCACTTCCAAAGAGAGATTACACTTGAACAAGCGATAAATGCGCCTATAATCGCCTGGCCGCTGGGGCTGTTTGATTGTTGTCCAACCACCGATGGTGCATCGGCAGCCATCATCTGTTCGGCAGACATAGCCAAGAATTTTAAGGATGATTATGTCTTGGTAAAGGGTTTTGGAGTGGCTCTGGGAACAGGGTGGGGCAAAGAAGATATAGATTATCAATATGACCACCTTCCGGAGACACAGGCTGCTGGCAGGCAGGCTTATGAAGCAGCAGGAATAAAGAACCCTCGTGAAGAAATAAGTGTGGCCCAGGTTCATGATTGTTTCAGTATAGCCGAGTTGACTGAATACGAAGCGCTTGGTTTTTGCGATCAGGGCAGGGCAGTGTATGAAGTAGAGGAAGGTGCATTCACCCTGGAGGGAAGACTTCCCGCAAATACCGACGGCGGTTTGAAGGCCTTCGGCCATCCCTTGGCCGCAAGCGGTCTCAGAATGTGTAATGAACTGTACTTACAGTTAAGAGGTAAGGCCGGTCCCCGTCAAGTGAAAAACCCCAAGTTCGGTTTGGCTATGGCTCAGGGGGGACATCCCGGGTATCTTATGCCGGTTGTAACTATTCTGGGTTGCCGGGACTAACATGATTAGATGTAAATGATAGAAGGAGGTTATTAAAATGGGCGATAGACTAAAAGGCAGAGCAGCCATAGTCACTGGTGCCGGTGGAGGAATCGGCAGGGAAATGTCATTAGCTTTAGCTGCGGAAGGTGCCAGCGTGATGGTTGTTGATTTAGGTGCGGCCAGAGATGGCGGCGGCACTGATCTTGGCCCTGCGGATAAGGTAGTTTCCGAGATTAAGGACAACGGTGGAAATGCCGTGGTGAATTACAGTTCTGTAACCGACTTTAAGGTTGTCGAAGGGATAATAAACAATTGCGTGGAAAACTTCGGTCGGGTGGATATTGTCGTTAATTGCGCCGGTGTACTGAGAGAACGTATGATCTGGAATATGAGCGAGGAAGATTGGGATTTAGTACTTGCCGTGCATTTAAAAGGTACCTTTAATCTCTGTCGTCACGCCTGTGTGAAAATGAAAGAACAAGGCTACGGCAGAATAGTTAACATAACGTCCGATGCATGGCGGGGTGCCGTGGGCCAGTGTAACTACGCGGCGGCTAAAGGTGCCATCGTCAGCCTGACCAGTTCAATCGCCCGGGAAATGGGACGCTATGGAGTTACCGCCAATTGTATTTCCCCCCTTGCCGCTACGAGAATGACCATGACCGAGCAGGTAATGGCCGGTTGGAAGAAAAGATTTGAAAGCGGGCTGATGACTAAAGAGCATTATGAATCCCTCATGGCTATGCCTGGACCGCAATATGTTCCGCCAATGGTGGTTTACTTAGTTAGTGAAGCGGCGGCCAATATCAACGGTCGGGTTTTTCATGTGGAAAAAGGAAGGGTCAGCATTTATAACGAACCGGTGGAGACACTGGCCGTATACAAGTTTACAGAAGATGGTATGTTCCGGTTGGAAGAGCTGGAAGATTTTGTTCCTAAGGCCCTGCTTAAAGGTTATATTAATCCGGCACCACCGGCTGAACCTAAAAAGGATAAGGCTTAAAAAGCTGTATAGCTCCTTGTTCGAATTCATATAATATAGTATTCGAATATAGTATTCGGACTTTAAAGCCAGAAGGAGGTAGAGATTTGAAGAGGTATGAAACCATATATATTGTCAATATTGATGTGCCCGGCGATGAAGTTACCGGGCTGATTGAAGATTACAGTGCGATCATTACAGAGAGAAAAGGTGTTATTGTTAAGATAGAAAAATGGGGACAGAGAAAACTGGCCTATAAGATCGAAAAACAGGCAAAGGGGTATTACATCTTTGTTGATTTTATGGGCGTTGGTGCTATTGTTACTGAGTTGGAAAGAAAACTCAAGATTGATGACAGAATCTTGAAATTCATGACGATAAAAACGAAGGACAAAGTTGATCTTAAGGAAATTGAAGACGAGATAGCTGCTGCCGGTAAGGAAGTTAAGGAGAAAGAAGTTTCCTCAAGTTCTGATGTAAAAACCGCAGAAGAAGCTACTGATAAGCCGGGCGAGGAGGTTACGGAAGCTAAAATTAGTGAAGAGGGAGAAGATCCTGCGCTGTCATCGGCTACAGAGAAAAAAGAAGATAGGAGCGAATAAGAAATGATAACACCGCAAAGAGGTACAAAAACCTCAAAACCTCGGAAGAAATTTTTTTCGAGAAGGAAGTATTGTAGATTTTGTACAGACTCTAACCTGAAAATAGAGTATAAAGCTCCCGTCACCTTGAAAGATTTTATCACGGACAGGGGTAAGATCATGCCGAGGAGAATTACCGGAAGTTGTGCCAAACATCAGAGAGAGCTGACTCTGGCCATAAAAAGGGCGAGGATGATAGCGTTTCTGCCTTTTGTTATTTCCGAGGGTTGAGAAAGTTTCTGGGACAGACACAAAGGCATCCTTGGGAGGTACAAAGAAAATATATGGCTTGCGAGCTTTGAAGATTGTATTTTTCGAAGCTCAAAAGTCTCTTTCGACGATGCTGCGGCCATGTCCGCGTCCCGTTTTACTGTGAGGATAAAACTCGCACTTATGCGCTTATACGTTGCTTTGATTGGTGCTGTACTAAACATGGTACCTGAAAAATCTTTAATTCGTGCCTTTTGAATCCGGTTTTCAGTATTTTGAAAGGTTTCGGTTTGATTTCTCAATAGAGAAGTTGTTGGTTTATTTCCGGCAATATTGCTGATTGCATGCTTAGTAGTCCAGGTAAACAGGCAATCGGTAAATTTTGTGCCTTAGTGCCTTATGGAAAGGGGAATTTGTATGAGGGTTATTTTGAAGGAAGATGTTGAATCTCTGGGAAAAGTGGGAGATACATTGAATGTAGCCGATGGCTATGCGAGAAATTTCCTGGTTCCCAGGAGTCTTGCCATAGAGGCGAGCGGTAAAAATATTAAGGCCCTGGAGCATGAAAAGAAAATTATCCTGCACCGGGCTGAAACAAGAAAGAAAAAGGCTGAAGCTCTGGAGGAAAAGATTTCAGGGATAAATTGTACCATCCTGCGGCTCATGGGGGAACAGGGAAAGTTATTTGGGTCAGTCAGTACAAGAGATATTGAAGAATTGCTTCTTAAACAGGGCATAGAGGTTGATAGAAAAAACATCATTCTCAAAGAACCGATCCGGTCTTTTGGCGAATTTCCTGTAAAGATTAAATTAGATCCTGGTGTTACAGTGGAGATTAAGATTACGGTTGTCGGTGAAGCCGAGGAGTAAATGAAGGACATTGATGCCTCCTTGCATAAAGTACCCCCACAGAATATTGAGGCCGAGCAATCCATCCTCGGGGGAATCCTGCTGGCCAACCAGTATTTGAACAATGTTATAGAAATACTTGATAAAAGTGATTTCTATAGTGAATCCCATCGAAAAATATTTGCCGCCATCCTTGAACTGTCAGACAGAAACGAACCGAGTGACCTGATTACCCTCAGCAATATATTAAAGGAAAAAAAGCAACTGGATCTGGTGGGGGGAACAACCTACCTGGCTTCTCTTGTCGATAATGTTCCATCGGCAGCCAATATAGCCCACTACGCGAAAATTGTGAAGGAAAAGTCGATTCTACGCAGGCTTATCGGCACAGCTACCGATATTCTGAGCAGGAGTTACGACAGTGGGGCTAATGTTGACAATGTTCTGGATGATGCAGAACAAGCCATATTCGAGATATCCGAAAATAAGATCAAACCCGCCTTTTTTCCCATCAAAGGTCTTATCAAGGATAGCTTTAAAACTATCGAGAAACTTTATGAGAGAAAAGAACTTGTTACCGGTGTTCCCACCGGGTTTGAAAAAATTGACGAGCTGACAACAGGGCTGCAAAAATCTGATTTGATCATTGTTGCCGGTCGGCCCAGTATGGGTAAAACCGCTCTTGTCCTTAATATTGCCAGGTATGCGGCGCTGGAGGCCGGTATTACCGTCGCTATATTTTCTCTCGAGATGGCAAAAGAACAGTTAGCTATCCGGTTGCTTTCTTCAGAGGCCAGGGTGGACTCTATGCGGATCAGGAGAGGAATGCTCGGGGAGACAGATTGGCCCAAATTGACTACGGCCGCCGGTAGGCTCTCTGATGTTCCCATATATATTGACGATACACCGGCTATTATGGTTCTTGAAATGAAGGCCAAGGCAAGAAGACTGACTGCTGAGGTTGGCCTTGGTTTGATTGTCATTGATTACCTTCAGTTGATGAGAAGTGGTAGTGGTAGAGATTCGAGGGAACAGGAAATATCTGAGATCAGCCGTTCTCTGAAGGCATTGGCTAAGGAGTTGAATGTTCCCGTGGTAGCACTTTCACAGCTTAACAGAAGAGTGGAGGATAGACCTAATAGACGACCGCAGATGGCTGACTTGAGGGAATCGGGGGCTATTGAACAGGATGCAGACGTGATTGCCTTCATCTATAGGGACGAAGTCTACAACAGATCAGAGGATAACCCGGAAAAAGGTCTTGCAGAGATCATTATCGGAAAACAGAGAAATGGTCCTACAGGGATGGTAAAACTGGCCTTTCTCGAAAAATACACCCGCTTTGAAAATCTCGCCGTCTTAGATGGGATGGCTTAAGCTTCCAGTAATTTTGGTTTTTCTTCCAGATGAGGCAGGGCAAGCCGCAGTTTTTTAAGAGCCTGTTTTTCGAGTTGTCTTGCCCTTTCCCTTGAAATATTGTACCGGGTACCAATTGCCTGAAGGGTCTCAGGATTATCTGCCATAACCCGATTTTTAATAATGTAATTCTCTCGCTCATCAAGGGTTACCAATGCTCCGGCGATGTTTCTCTTTACCAGATCATACCGTTCTTTTTTGATCAACATTGTTTCCTGGCTTTCACCTTCATAAGGTAAAAAATCTATAATTGGCCTTGAATCATCTTCATTGGTGGTGACGCACGAATCCAGCGAAAGATCACGGTGAGAGAGACGATTGTCCATTTCTACGACTTCTTCTTCTTTAACCCCCAGAGATTCAGCAATTTCTTTAAATTCCGGTTTTTTTTTGGAAATTATTTCCAGGTTCTTCTTTGCCTCATTCAATTTAAAGAATAATTTTCTCTGGGTCTGAGTTGTTCCCATCTTAACCAGGCTCCATGATTTGATAATGAAATTCTGAATATATGCCCTTATCCACCAGACCGCATAGGAGAGAAGTCTATATCCCTTATAAGGATCGAACTTCTTTACCGCATGCAATAAACCGATATTTCCTTCCTGGACCAGATCGGCGAGCTTTATCCCATAATTTTTATATTCATGGGCAATCTTGACCACGAATCTTAGATTTGAAACAACCAGTTTCTCAGCAGCCTTCAAATCGTTATATTTTTTGAACCTAACAGCCATTTGGAATTCTTCCTCCGCCTTCAGAATTTGAAAGCGGTTGATTTCTGAGATATATACCTCAAGAGAACTGGTAAACACTGGCAACTTCAAGGCCTGATATTCCTCCATTCTTTCGTTAATTGTGTTATGTAAAATTACTGCTCAGTTGTCTTTCAGCTTACGGTAACAGTTCCGGATATCTAAGAAATCCTTGGACCAAGCCTCCAACACCGCGCACTAGTATTGACTTCTCTGGCTATAACGTAAGTAAGTCAGCTAATGTAAGCGGGTAGTATGGAGTTGAGTATGCGAAAGTTCCACGCCAACAGGATGGGGGAAATTATGAAGCTTGAATTCATCACTGGTTTCAGTTTCAGAGAAAAAACATTGCGCTTTTGATAATTAAGTATAGCTGCACGGCACTTATGTGTCAAGGGGGAAAAGGGCAAGGTGTCAGAAGCAAGTAAACTGTCCGGAGTTGTAGCACATAATCTGTCCGTCTCATCTGTCACCTCCCGGTGACATCTTAAACCGGTTACTTCACTTGCTTCTAACAGACCCTAAAAAAATTATTGACATCCCATAATTATATATGACAAAATCTAGTTGAGGTAATTATTACAGGCAAGTAGTGAGAAGACATGTTATTACGTTGGTCCGTCTATAAGAGAATCTCATGCATTTTTAGTGTCTTACTGTTCCTTCTTACACCTTCGATAGTCAATAGTCATGAGGCATTTTTCACCTCAGCCCTGAAAATTGAGGCCTACCATCCTGACGAGAATGTCACGTCTTCAGAGAACACCTGCTTCAAAGTGAAGCATTTTTCCCATGCCATAACAAATAATGTAGACATGGATATCCATCAAAAAGCATGTTTTCAACTTTTCAGTGAAGATTCATTTACCCCCGCCTCTACGGTTTGTTGGTACAACCTCAGCCGGGCGCCGCCCCAAATTTCTTCGTAAAATTCCACATTTTTTTATCACGTAACAACCAGTTTACCTGTTGAGCTTTTTAGCATATCGGTCCTGATAATTGTTGAAGAGGATTACTCCCTGACGCAAGGTTCAATGGAAAGTTACATGATTCATGTAGTCATAAGCGGATAACTATTTAATATAAAAAGTAAATAATAAAAATTAAAACTAAAGGAGGGAGCTTATGAGAGCGAAAGATATCATGATTCCCATTCATGATTACCTGAAACCGGATAACACATTGAAGGAGGCCGTTAAACTTCTCCGGACCGGCTTCCGTGGAGAAAACCTGGTAGGCATAGGCGTCATGGGAGCGCCTGTCCTTGACGAGACGGGAAATCTCGTGGGGATGCTCTCCATGACGGACGCACTGAGAGCGGTATATCCGTCCTACATGTCCATGATGGACATGGGGAGCTTTACATGGGACGGAATGCTGGAGTCCCTTGCCCAAAAAGCGGGGGATAGAAAAGTAAAGGATATCATGACCAGTCCCGTGATTACCATACGGGAGGATGACCCTCTCATGGAGTGTGTTGATCTTATCCTGAGAAAGCACATCCGACGCATGCCCGTACTCGATAAAGCGGGCAAGGTGGTTGGAATGCTCTACATGCGGGATGTTTTCTTCGCCATCACTAAGGCGATGCTTAAGGAAGATAATGGAGGTGAGAAATGAGCCAGGGAATTGTAACCACAAATCAAATTGTTATGGGCGCCAGCTTCTGGATCGCCACGTCGATCTTCCTTCTGGCCTATGCCCTCATCATATGGGAAAAAATCCACAAAACCATCCTGGTCGTCTTCGGGGCTGCCCTGCTGATCGTTATGGGAATTATAACCCAGGAAGAGGCCTTCACATCCATGGATATCGGTGTTGACTGGAACGTTATCTTTCTTTTGATCAGCATGATGGTGATCATTAATATCATGAAACCAACAGGTTGCTTCGAGTACCTTGCTATTAAAAGCGCCAAGATATCCAAGGGAAGGCCCTTCATGATCATGGCGATCTTATCAACGGTAACGGCCGTTGTCTCAGCGTTTTTGGACAACGTAACGACGGTGCTTCTCATCGCACCGGTCACGCTTCTCATCTGCCAGGCCATGGAGCTGGACCCCGTACCCTTCCTTATCACCGAGACCCTGGCTTCCAACATCGGGGGAACGGCCACTCTAATCGGCGACCCACCGAACATCATGATCGCCTCCAAGGCCCAACTTAACTTCATGGATTTTGTGTACAACCTTACACCTGTCATTATTGTTGTTCTCATTGTCTTTATCCTCACCATCAAGCTCATCTTCGGTAAGCACATGACTGTCAAAGAGGAACTGCGTCAGCGCGTCATGGCCATGAATGAGAAAGAGGCGATCAAAGACCCGGTGCTTCTTAAAAAATCTCTTGTTGTTCTGGCCATGACAATGATCGGATTTATTGGCCACGGTGCGCTTCACCTGGAACCGGCCAGCATTGCACTCTTCGGTGCGGGACTCCTCCTTCTGGTTTCCGGCATTAAAGAGCCTCATCATATCTTCGCGGAGGTCGAGTGGGCATCCCTCTTTTTCTTTATTGGTCTGTTTATTATCATTGGAGCCGTAGTAAAGGTAGGTCTCATCAAATGGATGGCCATAAAAGTGCTGGAGCTCACCCACGGGAACCTGATGGGCACGAGCATGATCGTCCTCTGGTTTTCCGCTTTTGCCTCCGCCTTTGTCGATAATATCCCCTATGTCGCAACGATGAACCCGCTTATCATTGATATGGCCAAGCAGCTCTGGCCGAATCTTTCCGGCATCGGTCTCCTTCACCATCCGGATTTGATGCCGATGTGGTGGTCTCTCTCGCTGGGCGCCTGTCTCGGCGGAAACGGCACAGCTATCGGCGCCTCTGCCAATGTTATAGTTGTCGGCATGGCGGAAAAAATGGGACACCCAATTTCCTTCAGAAAATTCATGCTCTACGGTATGCCCTTAATGATCGAGTCCGTCATTATCTGTACAATTTACGTGTGGCTTCGTTATTACGTGTTTAATATATGAGAAAACCTTCATCCGGAACGCCCATTAGATGTTTACAAAGGGCTCAGAGTGCAAAGAATTAATAGGAAAGAATAGTTCACGTCGTTGTTTATTTGGGAAACGCTCATGCCATCTGGGACACCATTCAGGTATGGAAATATCTTCGTGCAGATAAGTTCTTCTTTGAAGGGAGATAATGGCAGACATTTTCACAATAAAGATAGTAATCATGGCAAAGGCAAATTGAAATTCACAGATGTGATAATAACGGGCAGGCAAAAAATTTATGTTAAGTAATGATATCAAGGTATCGGAACTGATTGCACTATTGGTAGTTTTTCTCTATGCCTTCTTTCCGGTGATTCCAGATATATTCAGAGCATTTAAGAAGAAAGAAACGCTTGACCGTTTTCGTAAAGAGCGTTCTGGAGACGACAACGCTTGATTCTATCATCCGTTGTCGTCCCTTTTTAAATCAACGAAGATAGCGCTTTGATTTAGAAACGGAATTAACCGATCAGGATCAGACCTGCAACCCATGACATTGAGTCAGTATTAGATACTGCTTCAATGGTGTTAATATCCGCAGACCATCCGCAAGCCTTCATTAGTTCGGAAACATTAATACCGAAACCGGACATGGAAGGTCGGGCGTATTTCGGGTAGCGGCATTCATCTCCTTTTGACAATATGCGACAACTTGAATGATCATAGCAGAAAAGTTCTTTGCAGGAACCCCCGGCAAAAGCCTTTGAATCGAAATAACCGGTTTCGACTGCTGCCCGCTCAACACCGGATACGACTTCATGAAGCGATCTCATTATTTTTTTACGTTCATCAGAAAAAAGGGCGGCTGAAGGAACAACTATCCTTACGGCTATGGCTTGTTTAAGAACTTGCTGCAATTTACGGAATTCTGACGGACCGGAAACATGCGGAGGACAACTCATCGACAGTCCGTAATTTTCGCATTGATCTTTATTGCATAAGCTTGCCAGAAAGTCTTCGACTGAAATATCGCTCGATGAGATCATTTTAGCATCACTTGCACCTGATGAACAGGCCAGTCGAACCAATTTTCCCAGACCCAGATCGGTTTTATCTTTGTTAAGCCCAGATTTATTTGTTGTCTCATCATTCAATTGCATCATCTCCCTTTCTTTTCACCTGCACAAATTTCAACCTCACATCCACAATCAGGGCACATGTACTTTTCCGGAACAGCGTTCAAGATACGATCAGGTCCCGGACATTTTAAATAATCATTGAGACTCATTTTTTTACTCGTCATTTTTTGATGTGCCATACATCTGTGCCATTTTCCCTGATTAGTCAGGATTAATCAGGGACACTTGCCATAATAATTTGTGATTTAACAAAACAGGGAAAGCGTCCGGCAACGGGCTGGCTGAGAGGTGTGGTTTCCGTATCGTATAAGAGCCCTGTTGAGATTCTCAATTAGTTCTTTGATTTTGTTTGTGATTTAAATAAATGGGCGCTGTGGGGCTGTTGAAAAAGCCCTGTTCCAATTATGCTGCGATATAAAAACTTCTTACTGAAAAAGGATATTTTGTCCCAAAACTTGATAACGCCTTACAAATATT
>Ga0265296_1001327_pt1 | contig 28887 bp, 18 predicted proteins | sample MunlanPumphouse1_FD_189073 | JGI IMG/M metagenome (GOLD analysis project Ga0265296, IMG submission 189073) | Groundwater microbial communities from a municipal landfill in Southern Ontario, Canada - Pumphouse #1 | ecosystem: Environmental > Aquatic > Deep subsurface > Groundwater | place... | reverse complement strand
GTATCATAAAGGTTGTTCTGTTTTTTGACTTACAAGATAGGCAAAAAATCGAACATCAATCCTTAAATTGGATTTTGGAGTGGTTGTAAACTATGGAATGTAGTCGGTGAAAAAGTGAAAACCCCTCGTATTTAAACTAAGGGTTTTCGTGTTGTATGAAAACTTTAAAGCGATTATTTCAAGTTATAGGCTTGTATAATCTTTTTAAAAACTGCTGTATTGTTGTAAATGCCAATAAAATTTTGCGCACCTGGTCCATAAGCAAAGACAGGTACCATAATATTGGTATGGTCATCGCTACTGAAATTACCCCTAACAGTTCCCTTTTTATAATTGGCATCCAATAGGGAAAGTCCGCCAGTTTCGTGATCTGCAGTGACAATGACTAGTGTTTCACCATCTTGGTCCGCAAATTTTAGGGCTTCCCCTACAAGCCGATCAAAGTCATGTTGCTCGGTGACAACATAGGGAAGATCGTTGGCATGGGCTCCATAGTCGATTTGTGCACCCTCGGCCATGATAAAGAAGCTATTTTTATTTTTAGACAAAAGCTGAATCGTTTTTGAGAGGGAATTTTTTAGCATTTCTCCCCGTCCATCGAGTATTCTTCTTGTCGCAGAATCCGCTAGGAGCACCAACTGTTTGCCCGATGTCGCTTTTTCAAAGTCGTCTAAATTTTGCTGAAGCTGATACCCTTTTTCGGTCAGTTGCTTCATCAGCGTGTTATCCTTGTTGTTGAGGAAGCTTTCGCGACGGGATCCAACTAAGATATCCACATGGCTATTTTTGAAATCTGCCGCAATTTCCTGTGACATTGTTCGATCGATCTGATGTGCGTAAAATGCAGCCGGAGTAGCATCTGTAATATCTCCCGCACTGATGATACCACTTTTGATCCCATGTTGAGCAAGTGTGTCGGGAATAGCGCTCAACAATTTACCGTCAGCATCCACGCCAATGTAACGGTTATTGGTTTTATGTCCGGTAGCCAAAGCTGTCCCGCCCGCAGCGGAGTCGGTAAAATCCGAATTGGATGCTTCGGTGCGCGAAAGACCAATATGTTTCATATTGATGATATTGGACTGACCAAAATTGGCACTTAAACCTGCTTGTATTTGGGCCAAGCCCATTCCATCACCAATAAGTAAAATAACATTTTTGACCTTGCTCGTTGCGCCATCATTTTTATAGGTTGGCTGATAGGGAACGTAGGCCTTTGGATTTGCGTATTCGACTTTAGCGTTGTTTAAATAGAAATTCTTAAGCGCAGTAGGATGGTCTGTATTGATCCAGTCTACCCCCATGTGACCAAGTTCTTTCCAACTATTGGGACTGTCTTTGGTTGCCCAAAAACGAAAGGGTTTACCCAATTTATGCGCTTTGTCTATCACAGATTTCATCTTTTCAAGGTCGGGTGGAGTAGGCGTCCCTTTGCCATTCCAGACAGAATACTGTTTAATATCCTGACTGATCATCCCAATATGTTTGAGCTGTGCCGGCGTATAATCTTTTTCCGGCCGGCCATCAAAATAAATCATCGATGGATAATTGTCGAACTTTTCCGGCGGCGGGATTTCACCGCTGACGACAATTTTAATGGCGGAAGGATTTTTCTGCTGGTCGAATATAGATTCGTTGCCCTTCAAATCGGCCAACAATTTAGACAATACCTGTTCGTAATTTTCTTTGATATCAATCACGAGCTGTAAGGTCTGCTCAGGTTTGGCATAAGGTTTATTGCCGTTCTCCTTAAAGAAAGCAATTAAAGGGTCGATGTAAAGTTTTTTTAACGTCTTCCCTGGTTTGATTTCGCTGCTTTCATGGGCGACGTAAAGCTCTCCATTGCGATAGAAGACGTCCGCTTCGATAGAGCCCATTCCAGCATAGTAAGCCTCCAACAGGGGGATTTGCTGTTTGTAATCATTGTGGCTGTGACCTGCATTGGCAGTCAGTTTCTGTTGTGCAGAAACTGACTGAATGCTTAGGCCGGCAAATAGCAGCCACATTAATTTATTGTTTTTTACCATCCTGCATTCTGTTTAATGACACCGGAACTGTTGTCGATCTCGCGTTGCGGAACTGCCCAAACATCATGTACTTGCGGATTGAAATTTCTAGCCGGCCAGATTACAGCACCATCGAAATCGTGTAAAGGTTTGGCATAGGTAGCTTGCGCATCGCCCCATCTGACCAGATCACGGTGACGGTCTGCCCATTCACCAGCAAGCTCATTGCGGCGCTCACGTTTTAGGTCTACAAGGGTCATTCCGCTTTTTGCTATTAAACCAGCTCTCTTCCTAATTTTATTTAATTCAGTATCACCGGCCCCAGCCCCATTTAAATTAATGGCTGCCTCAGCTTTAATCAATAATACTTCGGCATAACGCATCAATGGTACATTGAGGTCTGTTGTTCCGTTATCGCCATTTGGATTGACATGTGTTGGAATAGGATTGGCGTATGAAAATGGTTCCATGTACTTTTTGAACTGATAGTTCGAAGTCGCACCACCGTCTTTTGTAAATGTACGTTCTGCGCCAAAAAACTGGAATTTGTCCCCGGGTTTCAATATAGTCGCTTCACGGCGTAGATCTCCAGATTCAAAAGAATCATACAGTTCTTTTGTCGGTAGATAGTAGCCCCAACCGTTGTATATTCCCCAAGCTTTATTGGTGAGCATAACACCGGGAAGTTTGCTGCCCCAGCCAGTACCACCACCATTGGGTGTACAGACCACCGACCAGATATATTCTTTGGACCAGTTGTTAGCCGCCTTAAACACATCCACAAAATTGGTCAATAAATCATGTTTGCCCGAACTGATCACCATATCCGCGTACTTCGCAGCATTTGTATAATCTTTTTTGTACAGATATACTTTTGATAAATAGGCCCATGCAGCTGTTTTGTGGGCTTTACCATAATCGGTATCCTTCATTTCAGAAAAATAAGGAAGGTTGTCGGCCGCTTTTAATAGTAGTGAAATGATGTAATCGTAGTTTTCGTTAACGTTGTTGGCTTTAGCTACAGGAACAGAAGCATCTGTTTCAGGTGTAACAATAGGCACACCTGCCTTGTCGTTACCATAGTTTGCCGCCAATTGAAAATAAACCAGACCTGCGTTGAAATAGGCATCGCCAATGATCTGTTTTTTTCGAGCTTCATCCATGGTTATATTGGGAACATTAATAATAATGTCGTTAGCTCTTTTTATAATCGCATAACGCATGCTCCATTGGGATTCTGTATAACCACCACCGATATAATTGCGGTTGAAATTTTTGATATTATCGGCTTCCGGTTTGTTACGTCCCGTTACCATGTCGTCACTGGCATTAATAAACCAAAACATCCCGCGACCGTAATAATCCTCTTCATTGTACTTTTCGTACATCCCGGCTTCTGCTTTGATCGCATCTTGTTCTGTTTTCCAGAAATTCTGTGCGGATGGTGAGCCCTCTGGTGTTATATCTAACTGTTTATTGCACGATGCAAAAAGTGCTACTGCTGCTATTGCAAGGTATTTTATATTCGTTTTCATCGTTTTATTTTTTTAATGGCTGATGAGTATAAATCATCGGCATTTTTTTAAGATTAAAAATTGACATTTAAACCAACAATAAAGCTTCTGGCTTGTGGATAACGTCCCACGTCAAGACCATTGTTATCCATTCCAATTTCTGGGTCAAAACCTGTATATTTCGTAATGGTAAATAGGTTGTTGGCCGTTGCATAAACGCGTACATTACCCATCTTAAATTTGTTTGCAATTGATTTTGGTAAGGTATAGCCTAATGTAACGTTACGAATGCGGAGGTAAGAACCATTTTCGATGTAAAAATCGGACGCATTGAAATTGCCATTTGCATCTGAAGTGGAGATGATCGGCACTTTACCATTTGGATTTTCTGGAGACCAGGCGTCCAAAATGCCCGTTAACTTATTGTAAGAAGGGCCACTCGCACTATACGTTGTTCTTTTGATAGCGTTGAAAAGCTTGTTGCCTTGAACGCCCTGAGCAAAAATATTGAAATCAAAATCCTTATAATTCGCATTAAAGCTCAATCCATAGGAGAAATCCGGATATGCACTGCCCGCAAAATAACGATCTTCAGACCCGATTGAACCATTGCCATCGATGTCTACAAATTTGAAATCTCCTGCTTTTGCATTCGGTTGAATTTTTTGTCCATTGGCATTTTTGTAATTATCAGCTTCGGCCTGGCTCTGGAAGATACCATCTGTTTTTAGTACATAGTAGCTGTAGAGCGGTTGACCAACAGTAATAGAGAGAGGAGCCAATTCATTCCTGAAATTTGTAGGCACCGCTATTGTTGATAAACCCGCATCCAATTCTTTAACTTTATTGTTCAATTTGGTCAAGGTCGCATTGATGGAATAGCTAAAGTCAGCGTTTTTTGAGCTATTGTACGTCAATCCCAGCTCAATTCCTCTGTCATTGACTAAACCAGCGTTGATCGTTTGACTATTTAGACCCGCTGTCCCTGGAAGCGATCTCGTCAAGATCATTTTATTTGTTTCTTTAATAAAGTAATCGGCTACTAAGTTAAAATGGTTGAAGATCCCCAGATCTAAACCAATATTGGTTTGTTTACTTTCAGCCCAAGTCAGGTTCTTGTTCGCTAGAATAGTTTGAACATATCCTTTTTGTAAGGCCGGTGTTTGACCAAAATAGCTTTGGGTAATGGCGAGTAGCGGGTTTACAGCCGCTGGCGACAAGCTAGCAAGATTACCTAAAATACCATAACTACCGCGTAATTTTAATTGATCTAACCAGGTTGCTGATTTTAAAAACTCTTCTTTACTGATCACCCAACCTGCTGAAGCAGAAGCGTAGTTTTTAAATCTATTTTCTTTTGTCAACATGGATGAACCATCTCGTCTACCAATCAACGATAGTAAATACTTGTCGTTATAACTGTAGTTTGCTCTTAAGAATAAAGATGATATTGCTGTGGCATTTAATCCGCTTTCCGAAGGTTGAGAGATATTGGCATTACCTAAATATCGATATTGTTTAGATTCATCATCAAATCCGGATCCTGAAGCGTATAGACTGGTACTTTTTGTTTTTTGAAAGGTATAACCACCGGTTAGGTCAAGTTGATGCTTGTCGAAAGAAGTTTTGTAATTTAAAACTTGTTCTGCAAGGATATCATTTGCATCATCAGCTCGTTCAACTAGACTATTGCTCAAAACCGGTTTACCTATTTCAGGACGTCTTGGTGTAAAGCTTTTAAATCGAGCATTCGATTTAGTAATACTTAAATTAGATCTGAATGTTAAACCTTTTGCTAATTGGATGCTAGCATAAGGATTGACAACAAGGACATTGACCGGATTGTTGATGTCGATGCGCATCAGTTCGGCAACGGGGTTAATGATATCACCGTAATCGCCAGGGAATGGACCCGGTAAACCAGCAAAGCTTCCATCTGCATTGTAAGGGGTTCCATTAGTTGGATAATAAATGGCAGAAAGTAGGGCTCCTGTATAGTCACTGCTGGTATTGGCACCATTTCCATTGGTACTGCTATAGGATAAGTTTTCACCAACTTTCAACCAAGGGGTAAGTTGATGTTCTGAATTTATACGGAAATTATAGCGCTTGGTTTTGGTATTCAGTACAATACCTTCGGCGTTGCGGTAATTAAAACTCAGGTAAAAGTTGGACTTCTCGCTACCACCATTAATTGCAGCATTGTAATCCTGTAGTGTCGCATTTCTAAAAACTTCATCCATCCAGTTTGTTTTGGTGACTAAACCTTCTGGGTATTTGGTCGGATCAAAAGCAGGTAGGATAGTTGTTCCACCATTTTGAGCGGCTGTTGCAGCGACTTGTGCACGTTGTTCGGCATTTAAAGGCTGTAATTTTCGCCATGCACTTTGTTGACCTAACTTGGCATCAACGCTAATTTGCATCTGTCCTTTTTTTCCTTTTTTAGTGGTGATCAATACCACACCACCAGAAGCTCTCGCTCCGTAGATCGCTGCAGATGCATCTTTAAGGACCGAAATGGATTCGATATCGTTTGGATTGAGCTGTGGGGTGCCTAGGAAAATTGAACCGTCAATAACGTATAGTACACTTTCGCCATTGATACCACCGGCGCCTCTGATATTGATACGTGGCGTTGCAGTTGGGTCACCACCTTCATTCGTAACAATAACACCTGGTGATTTACCAGCCAATACTTCGCCAACACTGTTGACAGATCTAGACGATAATTTGTCAAGTGATACCAAGCTGACGGCACCTGTTAATGTTTCTTTTTTCTGGGTTCCATATCCCACTACAACAACTTCTGATAAGGTCGAACGCTCTTCGCTTAGCGTTACATTTATAACTTCATTTTCACCAACAGAAACATCTTTAGAATGGAATCCGACCATCGAAAAGGAAAGTACGGCTTGCGGTCCTGCTTCGATACGGAATGCACCTTTTATATCTGTTGTGGTCCCAACCTGCGTGCCCACTACTTTTACAGAAACACCCGCAATTGCAACCCCTGTTGTATCTCTTACAAAACCGGTAACGATGCGGTCTGCCTTGATGTTTGCTTGCGTGTTCAGGATCACATAGTCCTCTTTTTCCACCGCATTGATTCCAAGCTTATTCAAGAGAGAGCGAACGGGTTCAGTTTTAAAGCTGCCGCTTAAGACTGTGTTCCGTTCTTGCAATAGATCGGGATTGTAAACAAAATGAAGGCCCGAAAGACTCTCGATTTTGTGGAGAATCACATCGAGTTTTTCGCCCTTGCTTATTTTGATGTTTACGCTGCTTTTGTCCAAACGTTGGGCCATGCTTGGGGAGGCCATCAATGAACTGCAGAATACTGAAGTAATCGAAAATGCGATGCAGGGATACTTCATGATCCGGTAAAAAGAGAATTCTCTCTTGAATGCAGGTGTTTTCATTTTTTTGTAATAATTAGGTAATGAATTACGCATGGTGACTAAGATGTTTTAGGTAAATTTTTAGACATTATTTGTGGATTTTAAATACTCTATCCTTTTCAATCGTACTGTACTTGAGGTGATGCAGGCTGCAGATGATATCCAGTATTTCGGCCGGATTTTGTGTGCTATTGAATGTGGCTGTTGTTTTTAGAGACGTAAGCGATGTATCCTTTAAGATAATTTCAATGTTGTAGATATATTCCAGTTTTTTTGCGACCTCTTGTAGATTTGTTCCATCAAACGCTATGGCGACAGCTGTATTTTTTTCTACTACGCTACGTGAAGATTGTGCGGTTTCTTTGCTGTAACGTAGACTTTGGTTTTTGGTTAATATACCCAAGATTTTATCTTGTTGCTGTACCGCCACCTTACCGGTAGCAACGGTGACTTCGACTTGGTCGGAAGCCTGATAAGCTTTTATCCGAAAGGAGGTACCCAATACTTTAACTGCTAGCTTGGATGCAAGCTGTACCTGAAATGGGTGTTGTTCGTCGTGGGCAATATCAAAGAAGGCTTCCCCTTCGGTAAGTGCTATTTCACGGATATTTCCCGTGAATTTACTTGGATAGCTGATTTTGGAAGATGGTTCCATGATAATTTCCGAACCATCTGCCAATACAATCTTTTTATGTTCACCTGCAAGGGTTGTTGTGACGATCTGCGAAGATGGTGCGATAGGTTGATTATTTACTTTCCAATAAAGAAGTCCTATAGAAGCAATCATTAAAATAGCGGCCGCTATTTTGAATACAGGTGAATACAGCAGGGAAGGTCGTTTACTTTCCTTTTCTGAAATACCGGACTGGATATTGGCCAATAATTGTTCGCGCAGTGCTGCTTTGCGTTCCTGCGGAATTTTTTTTGATGCGTTATCCAGTTGGGCGTACCAATCTTCGACTTGTTTAATCTCGGCGGCGCTGGCCTCTCCATTTAAATATTTTTGCAGTAGCTGCTTTGCTTTTTCTTCCATCATTTGAATACATGTCACTTCAAATGGGAATTGGTACTAGTCGAAAATATTAGGAGTATATTAATTTATTGTTAACACTCAAAAAAATGTAGGAACTGCCTAAGAGAGGCTTTTTTTGAGCAGTTTCATGGCCGAGGTAATTTGATTCTTGACGGTTTGTACCGATACATTCAGCTCGCTCGCAATTTCCTTGATTGATTTTTCTTGCTTGCGGCTCATTGTGACGACCAGCCGCATACGTTCGGGAAGCTGCATTAAAGCTTCTTCAACTTTTTGCTGCGCATCTTTTAGGATCAGCAGGTCGTCCGCTGAATCAGCATATTGTTGGTTCATTAAAGTCGCTAGTTCGGCTTTGTGTCCATCTTTAACTGTCGTATTCCGAAAATGGTTGATTACTTTGAATTTTACAGCCCCATGTAGATAGGCTGCAAGGCCACCGGATATGATGACCTGCTCACGGTTTTCCCACAGCGAAATGAAGATTTCCTGGGTAATGTCCTGAGCCACATTTTCGTCACCTATTTTCTTAAAAGCTGCATCAAATATGGCTTCCCAATACAGATTAAAAATCTGTTCCATGGCAAAGTGGTCACCTTGCTTTAATGATGCTATCAATAATTCGCTCACAAGATCAGTTTTAATTGGACAAAGCTAATAACTCAGTATTCCTTTAAAGTTAATAAATCTTAAAGAGTATATTTTGTCTGTTATAAATTAATCTTGGGGATTTCTGCTGAAATTGAGCGGTATATTTTTATTCTTTATATTCCTCGCCTGTAGCGATGTCTATAAAATAGCTCTCATTCTGATTGTGTTCATTTTTATGCTGTACCCAACCGTTTGGATTGATGGTCATGTAGCTTTTGTTGCCGATTCGTTGTTTTGTCTTATTGTTGTATAAAGTATAGCGACCATCTTTATGTTCCTGTAATGCGAAGATTTGTCGTTTACCATCTAAGGTTTCAATATGTTCGAAATCGGGATTTATATCCCAAGTCTTTGCCCTTGAATTCCATAGGCCTTTTGTAGGTTCCAGATCACCTCGTTTTACATCAATTAAATAAAGATCTTCTGATGAATCGATGTATTTTATTTTTCCGGTCTTCCATTTCTTCTCCATGGCATTTGAGGTGAGTAACATGTGTTTGTCTGGCCAGACCAAATTACCCACCTGATCCAGGATATAGAAATTCGGGGCTTTGATGGTGTCCAATAAGTTGCCATCTTTATCTATATATAGCCAATCATAAGCCCAGATGGCATGATCGTAGTTAAATCTGCCTAGAATAAAATAGGGCGAATTAGTCACCGAATAAACTAAGGATATTTCTTTTAGAAAGGCAATCTGTGTAGCATTGGCTTGTCTAATTTGTTTTGGAAAAGCTTTGTCGTATTGTGGAAAGGTATATATGCTGCCTGTATTATTGTCCTTTAGTAGTTTGGGGATTGCTGGGCTGTAGCGCTCCTGATTGATGGAATCGAGCTGTATGGCCTCATTTTTCCAAAGAAGGTCTATTTTGTCTATGCCTGTCAAAGCGGATAAAACCGGTTTTTTGCTTTGGATATCAAGGATAGCAAAACTGTTTGCTGATGCTGGAATATAACGTCCGTTTTCCAAGGGCATTTCAATGTGTTCTTCTATTTTCTTAACTTTTTGATCTTTTAGCAGATACAGGTTTCCGTTGAGGATCAGGTGCTTGTCGTCTAAGGGGTAAGTTGCAAGGTTATACTCGTTCTCATCGTAAGGAATATCTTTTTTCAGCAAGAACTGATTACTTTCCAATACCCGTATTTCGAGCTTGACATAAGTAGCTGTTTTCTTGATATAACTGCTTAGGATATTCCAGTCCCATTTCCAGAAGGGCAATTTCTTTTCATATTCCTGGTGTTTCATTACGAGAGTCACCTGTTCGAGGTCTAAGAGCTGTAAATCTGCGTCGGAATAATGTTCGATAAATTCACCTTTGCTGTTAATGATCCCCGTTTGATCCTTTTCATTGGCTACCAGTGCAAATCCTGTGGACGTGAAAGGCTGAGCCCAATGGAACTCTTGGGATAGCTTCTTATGGAATGCACTGTCGACATAGACAAACTGCTTATTTTTGGTTTGATACGGAATCCATTTAACCCGGTCATTTTTTGTGATTATGGCGGATTCCTGTGCACATGCTGTGATACATAGCATAGCTGTTATACTTAGCAATAATGATTTGATCATCCTTTTTTTCTATAAATTGGACCTACTTGTTTGCAGCTCGCATGTTATTGCAATTGCTCTCGTTGATCGAGCCCGAATGCGAATCGTACACGGGCTGAAACGCGTTGGTTTCGAAGCTAAAGTAGTGGAAAACAAGCTTTAGGAAAATAGCCGATTTCAGTGATTATCTTGGCGGCAATCAGGGGAGATTTAGTGTAATGAAAGTGAATGGAATACCGTATATTGTAAGTTATAGCCAGTTGGCGTGTAATATTAACCGTTGATTGGACAGATGATATCGGGAAGGAGCAGCGCTAATTTTGGGGTTGAGCCGATTAAATTGGTTAATCGGCTCAAATTTTGCTTATTGTTGAGCCGATTAGTGTGATCACTTTTTAGTAACCGGAACCAAAATAACCTCCCCTTTGTTGGTTTGGTACCAGTATTTGTTGCCCAGGTCATCTTCGAAATCATGGTTTACTCGCGACTTATCAACCTTTCTGAAGCTTTTTACATCAGGGCCATTGAATATTTTATTTCCAATGAAAATGTGGTTCGCGTCTTTTGCTACAGCGAACTTGAGAACCTCGAAGGTTTTCGGATCTGCCTCAGCAAATAATTGTTGCTCGTAATAGACATGATTTTTGTCGCGCGACCAAAGGACTTTTCCATTTGCCCCTTCCAATAGCTCGAAACTTTCGGCATCGACCGCTGCATATTTAAATTGCTTACCCGAGATAATCACCAATTGGTCAATGATTACTGTCTTATCATTAAGGAATTTTATGTTGTTTGACGAGGGAAGTTTGATCTCCAGTATGCCGATGTTTTGATAAGGCTCGTAGTAGAGCAGTATTCGGTCATTCAGTAGTAGATAGGCTATATTGAGAGCCTTAACGTTTTCTGTTTTATAGTGGAGCGGAAGAATCGCCTTGTCTGTTACTACGAAAAGCAGATTTTTATCTTTTACAAAATTACTGTTAACTACGTTGAATGAAGCATAGTCGACGTTCAGCGGTTGATACCTATAAAAGTAATGTGCTTTATCTTTAGCTAGTGCTGGAAGTTGATGATATAACGTTGTATAAGTTGCAGGATCGGCACCTTCGATAATGGTGAGCTGATTTTGGCTACACGTTGAAGTAGCCGAAGCAAAACCTTCAAATTTGAATACATGCTCCTGATCGATTGGAATGTTGTTTTTCAGTTGAAAGGTCTTTACATCGACCAGCTCTTGCGGGCATCCCATAAAATAGACGTGATCTTTATCGCGGGCATAGACCTCTTTGATCACAGCAAAACTTGCCAGATCGGCAACCATCTTTCTCGAACCTCGTTCAAAACCGTTTCCGCCCGGTATAAAATAAATCGCACCGCTCTTTTTGTAGTAATCTTCAGACAAAGGACTCACTTGCTCTTTGCAGGAAAAGAGCAGACCTATCAAAGCACTTATTATTCCCATTTTTAAGATATTTTTCATACTCGCCAACGTTATACCTTATTGCAATTATTGATTATTCATTGATGTAACGCACCGCAAAATCGATCCAGTCTGAAATGGATTCATCTAGATAGATATCGGGCTGTATACCTATATTGTCAATCGGATATTGCGGTAAACGGGTAGATCGGTAGGTCGGCAAAAGGAGCTGATAATTGTCGCAACCAAATTTGAACTCACGTATAGAGCCATAATCAAGGGCGCCCATACTCGGGGTTCCCATGATTTTTACTTTTTTGCTCTGGCGGGAACTGAATAAAAAATTCTCCGCTGAACTGGCTACATTTCTATTGGCTAGGATAATGACCTGTTGCGGACTCTTTTTATTAAGGACAATCGTATCTATGATCACCTTCTTGTCACCATACAGTACAAATTTTCCGATATTCTCCCTGTATTCCCGCAGATCTTCGTCAATTCTTTTTACTTCATTCAGAGAATCCTGCTTGATATTCTTGATGGCATAATCACGCAATCCATTGACTAAGGTTTGTGTCGCAAAAAACTCAACACTCATAATCCGGATGGGATTAGTTAAGATGTAAGGCAACAGCGGCTGGTATACATCGTCCGTTCCACCACCGTTGTTTCGTACATCTATAATAAGTCCTTTACTGCTTTCGATCTTTTCTTTGTTTTTTTCGATCAGCTCTTTGAAAGGGGCTATGTTTTCATACCCGAAGCTTGAGATCTTAATATAAAATATATCGGGACTGATCGATTTTGAACTTATTTCCTCTTCTGGTTCTGCCTTTGGGGTTTCGGTACTTGTCTGTGGAGCATTTTTCTTTTTGGAAAGATCATCTAAGACAATGTGTTCATCGTGGAAGAAGTCAAGATATTCCTGCAAAAGTTGCATACAGGTCCCATTTGAAACCAGCAAGCTTTTCTTCGTTAATATATTTTTTTTAGCTTGATACAGGTCCTTATTCTGCTTGGTTTTTTCTGGAAAACCAGGGTACTCGCTCTCTATTTTTATAATTAATTGCTTAAGTGACTGTGAGCAGTTGCAGGTGGTTTGACCATATATTGGTCGAACAAAGAAAACGAGACAAAAGATGAGGAATAATTTGGTATTGGTCATGGATATGGTTGTTAAAATTAATGCAATTTAAGAAATAGCGTATTTTCTGATAGCTTAAAAATTGAATAGCCTAAAAATAATAGAAATATATAATTGATTCGTGAGTTGTTTACAATTCGCAGCATATATTTATAATTTGTAAAAGCCGGAAATAAATGGTCGTGTGTTTATGTACAGGCCGATATCCTTTATTTAAAACTTTAATGATAAATAATATTTTGATTTGGTTTTGTTTATTTATATATTTGTATATATAAACTATATTAATGTATTCTATTTTGTTTTTCTTTTAATGGGGAAAACAAAGTGTTTTCTCTGTCTATATTGCCAGCGACGGTGAAACACTTTTTCGCTAAATGAATGATTTGAATACATGTTGATTTAAATGCTGGTATTTCCTGAAAAGCCAAGGGGCGAACGTCTATATGTAGTAATGTGTTAACCCCTCTTTAGTCTCCTTGGTTGTAATACTGTTTTTTTTACAATAAAGTATTGATTATTTGCAATAATGATCTGTAACAGTCTGATCTGTTGGGGTAATTTATTGTGCCAAATTTTTAATCTCAAATCATTTAGTATGGAAATTAATAGCCAATTAATTATCGATCGGCTTTCTCAGCGTATGGATCTCGATCGTGCCTATCTTTTTAAATATCAGTTTCTCGGTCAGGATCATTATCATTTGCTTCTTGCGCTCAAGCATGTGAGCGGGCTTTCACCGAAGGTCTTAAAGCCTATTGTGGAATTATGTTTAATGGACCAGAAGAATATTTCCTTTGAGCTGGTGCCAATTGCTGAAATGCTCAGTAAAGTCAAAGTGGGGAGTCTGTATTATTCCTATGCCTCCCTACCTGAAAATACCGTTCATCAGGCTGGTAGCAAAAAGAACCCACCCCTTCAAGCGAAAGAGCTAAAAAGTGTTCTAGAAATAGCTGATGAATATTACCAGAAGCTCTTGCCTATTTCAGCGGGCTTCTTACAGGGGGCTGAAACATTTGGTCAACAGGGCAACTATCAAAGGGCTGTATTTATGTTACATCAAAGTATGGAAAACCACTTGCGTTTTTTACAGCTAATGATTGACGGAAAAGCCAATAATGTACATCATGTTAATAACAGAATTAAAAGCCTCAATGAGCATTTTTCCATTTTAAGGGAGTCCCTTGTCGGAAAGGATGAGGAAGAAAAGAAACGTTTTAGATTATTGGACAGTGCCTTTGATGCGGTTAAACAAAATAAGGACCTCGAAATCTCCGCCTTTGATGCCTCCTGGCTTTATGAGCATTGCAAGTTTGTTCTTCATACAATTGAACAGCTGTACTTGAGTTTTATGGAAGGCCTTAAAACGGGCTATGAAAAATTGTTGGCAATAGCGGAACAAAAAGTCGCAAATAAAAACGTCGAAGTTGCAGTAGGTAATCTGGCGGCGAAGGAGACTACATTATCGAATGCCACGGCCTCGCAGTTTCATGCATTTCCTTGGCCGGAACGGTATGAGGAAGATATACTTCATGTGCTGGCTCAGATTCGTCAGGAGAATAATCCCGAACAAATGATGCTGCTCAATTATTACGTCAGCGATGCACATGGAAAAGGACTTTTTCATTTTCCTGCGGTGGAAAATGAAAAGGCAGAAATCTACCTTGCAGTAATAAAAAAGAAAATAGGTCACTGTCATTTTCGAAAAATCGTTTATGGTCGAGTTACTGCAGTTGTAGCTTTTATGAGTACAGATTTCCTGACAACAAAACTGGATCTGGGCAGCCGTTTCTCCCATACCATCTGGAATGAATCTGTTGTTGTTTACCGTCGTCCGAGTTATAAGCCAACATATTCCGTTTCTCCTGTCAATTGGCATGATACATTGTTTAAGACATCCATTTCATGGACACGCAATTCAAAACTCATGCAGGATCTGCTAGGTGTATTTGCTTTTGAAGGACTCGCTAGTCCACAATTGGCTGTATTATTTTTAAATCAATTGACTTCAATTGGACTATACAGTTATCTCTACCTCCGGATCGGTTATGCCCCAATGAATGTGACTATAGCCGATCTGGTGGACTGGACCTGTATCTGTGATAAAAAAGTGAAAGAGTTTTTTACAACCAGAGCTGATATAGAAGAAATATTGAATGCAGAGTTATTAAAACAAATGAAAGGGCGGGTCTATGAGCTTCCTTCACAATTAGCTCAGCTTGATATGGACTACTTTAGGTCAAAAGCGAGAGAAATTACAGATTTCTTTGTCGATCTCTGTGGTCAGAGCATACGGTATATGGAGCTGAAATCGGAGGTTAATTTCAATAAGCACTAAAGAAGGATCTATGGGAAATAATGTTGAAAATCTGGGGCTAGCAACAGATGTTGCTCCGATTATACCTGACAAAGAGAAGAATAGCTTTATTATTCCTTGGGAAAACCAAGAGGATCTTTATATTTCATCAGACTACTTTCTTAAGCTCTATAAAGGAGAAATACCACTGGAAGATTTCCGCCTGTATTGTTACAGCGTTAGGATAATCAAAGTCAACAAGTTTAAATGGCCATTTTCTTTAAGAAGAGACGGAAATTATAAAAACAAATATCTCAAAATTGATCTCGAGATCAAAGAAATCGGATTGAAGGTTAAGTGTGATTGTAAAAAGCGTCATGATAGTCTGTGTGATTATGTAATTATTGGACTTTATCGTAAGTTTTTACTCAGTAATAAATTCTTACATGATTTATATGCAAAAGATATTGCCATCCTACCCGAAAGTCAGCATAAGTTCTTTCAATTGGGTATTTCTAGACTATATTACCGCAATGATAAGGTTTGTATTGAAAACCATAAGCAATTTGGTCAGGTATATAATTATTTCGACCACCAGGAGCTTAAATCGGAATTGCTAGATGCAGCATCTGAAAATCGATGGCTGGGACAGCCTGGGGCGCCTTTCCCGGATTTTATGTATGTTATTCCTAGTGAGCGTCAGGTGGACGGACTGCCCTTTTTAATACCTTTTGAAATAGACAGTAAGATAAATTATTTAGGAGAATTTGGTAATGAGTTGGCGAATTTTGCTGATAGTGATGTCTTAAAAATCGATTTATGTCGTAAGATTTTAGCCTTTTCCAAAAGTCCACAAAGACAAATAAGGGATAGGGAACAAGATAACCTGCGGAATGACTTTGATCATGTGGAGAAGGATTTTATCGTCAGTGCTTGGCGTAAACTTTTGGAAGGAAAATCGGATCAAAGATTACGTGTTGCCTTTGTCGATAGGAATAATTTTAAAACCACAATCGAAAACTTTAAATATCCATCCAAATATCGTACAACTTATCGGAATGTGATTTTGGCGGGCGATGATCTTAGCCTGAAATTTCATTTGAAAGAATACAGCGATCACCTGCTTCTATCGTTAATTCTTGTCTACAAAGGAGAGGAGTTGAAAGACTATACATCCGAATGTCGGTCCAATTTCTTCTTTATCAATCTAAATGAAGATGAGTGTCTTTTTGTTGATAATCTACAAAAGGAGTTTCTATTACGTTTCTTTCACAGTATTTCCACTAAAATAACGGTGTTAAAGAGGGACTATGAAGACTTCTTTACGCGTATGTTGATTCCATTGTCAACATCCCTTCATATAGACCTTGAACCTTTAAACAAGGATACAGTTTTTATTTCTAATACCGCTCATCATGTGCCGCAATTTAAGGTTGTGGTGGAGAAAGACGACGATGATCATTTAAATTTCGAATTGAAAGCTATGCTGAGTGAAAAGGAAGAATATGTAATTCCATATGGAGGAAACTTGATTTTAAAATCGGAAAATGGAACCTGCCTATATACTGAGCGAGATCTTGTTGGCGAGAATGAGTTTAATACCTTTATTGAAGCACAGTTGCCAAATTTGAAAAGTTGCAGCAATAGGATGGTTAAGCGCTTGGAATGGCAGGGGTATAGCAACAGAAATAGACTGTATGAATTTATAAAAAAATGTAAGAGCAAGGGGTACAAAACTATACTGAACAATATTTCAAAGGGAGCTTATTTGCTGCCGCACCAACTGAAATGGGAAGTATTGGATATTCGTCAGGACAATAATGTATTTTCCATTTACATGATTTTCAAATTTGGAACTATGATCTATTTACCGGGAGAGTTTGAAGAAAAGATCGTAAACGACTACAGTAGCATTCAATTGGCGGACAAATCTTTCGGATATATCAAAGCCTCAGATAAAGCATTATTTGATGTGCTGTTTAATTATGCGGTTGTTGAAACCGACTGTCTTAAACTCACTTCAGCCCAATTGCTATCTTTCCAAACACGGCTGGATCGAATTGATCCCCGTATTATTCAAAATAGCCTAGCGGAACGTCGAAAGAAACTGTTGAATACGGATGAAATAGCCTTGTTGGATGTTCCGAAAGAGATCCAGGCAGAGTTGCGCCCTTACCAACAGGCAGGGTTTAGCTGGATGGTATTCTTAAGCGATTTTCAATGGGGCGGTATCTTGGCTGATGATATGGGATTAGGGAAAACCTTACAGGCAATAACGCTTTTGGAATATTTCTATCAAAATAATCCAAAGGCAGCCCCCTCAATTATTATTGTACCCAATTCCCTGCTATTCAATTGGCTGGCAGAATTTAAGAAATTTTCCCCAAATCGTCGGACAGCTATTTATCATGGACAAAAAAGGAGGGAAGTCACAGAAATAGAGAACGAATCCATCTTGATTACAACCTATGGAACAGTTATGATGGAGCTTGATTTTCTTAAATCCCAGTCCTTTAGTTACATGATTTTAGATGAGTCGCAGGCGGTGAAAAATCGTAATTCAAAAAGATTTAAATCGCTTACTGAGCTAAAATCCTGCTATCGCATAGCGATGACAGGAACACCTATTGAAAATGGCGTGGAGGATATCTATGCACAAATGAGTATGGTCAACCCGGGGTTTTTTGGAACTTATGGCAATTTTAATAACACCTATCGGGGGATCAAAGATGAAAATACAGCGCAAGCAACCGTCCTTGGCCTCCAAAAGATGATCCAACCTTTTATTCTTCGGCGTACAAAAAAACAGGTTGCTTTGGACCTTCCTGAAAAGACCGAAACAATTCTGTATATGGATATGCTTCCGGAGCAAAGGAAAATATACGATAAGGTCAGAAAAATATTCAAGGGAGAGATTGAAAATAATCTGAATAATGCTGATTCCACGAAATCCAAATTTTGGGCGATCGAGGCGCTGCAAAAACTACGGCAGCTTTGCAACTCGCCCATTCTGATGAAAGATGGCGGCTTCGGTCATGAATCTATTAAATTGGATTTTATTGATGATATCATGGATGAAGTAGCTCCAAATCATAAGATTCTTCTCTTTTCTGCGTATACTTCCATGCTTAAGCTGGTGGCTCAACGAATCGAAAATAAGGGAATAGCTTATGCCTACCTTGATGGTAAGATGAATCAAGATCAGCGGCAAAATGCGGTCGAAAGATTTCAGAACGAGGACGAATGCCGTGTGTTTCTCATCAGCCTTAAAGCGGGAGGAACAGGATTAAATCTAACGGCTGCCGACTATGTCTATATTTTGGACCCCTGGTGGAATCCTGCTGCCGAAGCACAGGCGATAGATCGTTGTTATCGAATAGGGCAAGAAAAGCATGTGATGGCTTATAAGATTGTTTGTCGGGATTCCGTTGAGGAGCACATCTTAGCCCTTCAAGAAAGTAAAAAACGAATATCCGAAGGACTGATTTTAGATGAGGCCAATCTAATGAAATCGATCAGTAAAGATGAGCTGCTTAAATTATTTGAATAACCAATTGTACACTATAATGATGAAAAAAGTATCTAGACTAAAGGTATCTTTTGGAGGAATGATGTATTCGCACGATTTTCAACTATGGTACACCTATCTAAAACGGAGGATAGAAAAGGGCTGGAGGCCTGAAGAACTGTCGTTCTTGGTTGGTAGACCTGATCATGCATATTTAGACTTTGAAAAAATGTATCAGGTACGAAGTTTTTTGACCCAGGAATCGATCTTGCTGGATCGAATATACATGAGCTCATGCATTGAACCGATGGAATTCCATCGCGAAAGATATGAAGTTACCGAAGAACGTCTCGTCCGTCTTCATATTGAAGAGGACGAGGTCAGATGGCATTATTCTATTGAAATTCCTTGGCAGTTTGTCTCTCAAAAAAAGTCTTCAATTGCATTGCAATTTGAGGAATGGAAAGCTGAAAAGGATATCCAGCTTGAATCGGATGCGATGTTACATGTGCGCCAAAAGATTGAAGGGCTATTGGATCTGGAATTCTTTGTGCATGGCGCAGCTCCTTGGCAACTGTTTCGGAAAGTTAAGGAAACGGGGCAGGTTCATCTCCAGATTTATCCAAGGCATTTGAAAAATGTGCTGTATGGACTCATTCAGCAAAATAGGTTGGTCGTCAGAAATGTGGAAGGAAGGTATTCTTTTTATCCGGTTGATAGAAAGATGGGACATGAGAAATTCAATTAATGATGGTGAGAGATAAAACAACACATACAGCATAATGCTATGTTAAGTTTGATCAATCTTGTAAAATACGACGATCAAAATGTTTAAACCTAACTAGTCATTAATAGGGCAACGATAGTGATTATAACATGCAATCAAAATGAATTGCTATATTTAATCATGCATGCAAAACCTGAACAACGAAAAACATCATTAGTACCAGTATTATGTAAAGTTTTTATTGGTACTATTGGTGTTTTTGCTATTTTGACAGCTTGTTTCTATCATAATCAACTTGATGTTGACGGCAACTTGACGATAGGATTTCCCTGGACATTTTATAGGGAAGGAAGCGGCTATAGCCCAGATCTTAATGAGCAGGTCGGATACCATGAATTTGATCCTCTAAAATTGATCGGCAATATTCTTTTTGCTGCAACCCTGGCTTTGATGATCTTCCAGATTTATAGCGTCACCATACGAAAGCGCTAGGTGGTCTATGAATTTCATAAAGAATGTCAAGCATACCTTTTCTAATTTGAAGCTCTTTAGCTACATCAGATTATTCTCCTTAATAAGATTTCTGTAAAACTGTAAACTTTCCTCCAAATAAGAAATATAACTTTCTTTGTCCCGTAAAAGCTGCTTTTCATTTGCTAAGGGTAATTTTTCTCCCTTTATCTGAGCTGTCGGAGGATTGATCAAACTATTCATATCCGTTTGTAATATATCCGCAATTTGCTGTAGCCGTTCAATGTCTATCTTTGTCGTTCCAATCTCAAGGTTCTGATAGGCTTTTAAGGAAATATATAGCTGTTCAGCCATTGCCCGTTGTGATATCTTGAGATATTTCCTACGCTCTTTAACGGCTTTGATAATTTCTTGTGATGTAACATTGCTCATGGTTAGTACAATTCAAATTAATGTGAACACAGGGTTTGGTATAGCCAAAGATAAGTAATTTGAAAATATAATCTACTTATATGGTAGTCTTTATTTTTATTTATTTCAAAACTATTGTTACCTCCTCGAAAAATCTTTCCCGCTAAGGCGTATTAAATGTTCATAGCACCATTTAATATAGGAATATTTTCTACCTAACTGTTGGAAATGAATAGTCAAACCACTTATTTTTGAATAGTCTACTTATTTGGTAGTTTTTAAAAAAAATAAACATATGACTAAAGTATTTACATTAATTGCATCGCTCACTTTCTCTACAGCGATTATGGCGCAGCATAAAACTGCCCTGCTAAGCGGTCGAGTGACTGGTTATACCACGCAGGACAAAGCTTTTCTGAGCTATCGGAATGGTACTCAACGCAGCGTCGATTCAGTTAACATCGGTTCAAATGGAACATTTCAATTCAATTATACGATTGCCGATCCGACAATAGCTAGCCTAACGGTAGGCAAAACACTGGCCTTAGCGCAACGTTCAAAAAGTCTAACATTCTACCTTGAAAACACAGCGATCAAGGTTCAGTCTACTGATTCATTGAAAAATCCATCGGTTCAAGGAGGAAAGACAAATACAGAGCTTAGCCAATTAAAGACGCGGCTTGAAAAAATTGCGCCTTTGCGAGATGCGCTGAATACAAAATATTTTTCGGCAAGCCAAGAGCAACGAAACTCTCCTGAATTCAAAAAGGAAATTGAACAGCTCAGTGAGAACTATCAGCTTGAGAATAAAAAAATCCTGGAAACCTTTATTTCAGAGAATCCCAATTCTTTCGTCAGTCTAGACCGTATTGCAGAGATCGTTGGCTATGCTCCCGAAGCTGAGGACCTGGATCGATATTTCAAACAGCTCAGTCCAGAAATACGTCATTCGGAAAAAGGAAAAGCTTTTGCACTACAGATTGATCAAACCAAAGCGACGTCGATCGGACAGATTGCTCCGGCTTTTACGCAAGCTAACCCAGAAGGTAAAAATATTTCCCTTGCTGATTATCGAGGTAAATATGTGTTGTTGGATTTCTGGGCAAGTTGGTGTGGTCCCTGCCGTCATGAAAATCCAAATGTCGTAAAAGCTTATCATGCCCTAAAAAACAAAAAATTTACCGTGCTCGGCGTATCTTTAGATCAACCAGGCAAAAAGAACAATTGGCTAAAAGCTATTGCAGATGATAAATTAGAGTGGGATCAGGTTTCGGATCTTAATTTTTGGGATAACCAGGTCGCTAAGCTTTATAATATCCGATCGATTCCTCAAAATTTTCTGATCGATCCCAATGGAAAAATAATTGCCAAAAACCTTCGTGGTGAAGATTTGGAACTCCAACTTTCTAAGTATATCGTTGATTAAACAGTAAACATACAGAATTTATGAAAAGACAGTTATCGATTTTATCCCGTAAAAAATCCATTGCTACAACGGCAGTGAATGTTGTTGGTTCAGCCTATATTTCCCAAGCACGAATGTGCATGCCTATTCCATATATGTAGGTCTAAACTACTCCCTCTATTTTATTCATTGACGATATGGGGTTTACCTCATGTTGTTATACTTTTTTGTCGCAAAAAGGGGTGCCGAGCAAATGTCCCTAGGGCATTGCTTTGTCCCTGTGTGACATGCTACACTTTTATTAATCGAAAATTACAATGAAACAAAAATTAATCTATTTTTTGTTGGGGATCCTCTTTGTCATCCATGTTCAGGCACAGTCTTCTCGTAAAGTCAGCGGAATTGTATCTGCACCGGATGGTACTCCTTTGGCTGGAGTTTCTATCCGGGTGGAGAATACGAAGGAGGCCACACAAACCGGTAGAGATGGTCAATATAGCATCCGTGTCGCAGCTTCCGAAAAACTTATATTTAGCTTCATAGGCTATCAGGTCCGTCACATTGATTTAAAAGGACGATCATCGTTGGATGTTGTGTTACTGAAAGAGGAATCTGTGTTGGATGAAGTTGTGGTATCAGCAGGGGGGATTCTCAGGACTCCCCGCGAGCAGGGCTATGCAACAACGCAGGTCACCGGCGAAAATCTCACCCAAGGGAAATCACCGACTATTGCTGGGGGGCTTCAGGGGAAGGTCCCGGGATTGCAGATCAATCAGATCAGCAGTGGTGTGAACCCTAATTACCGGTTGGTGCTTAGAGGAAACAGATCTTTATTGGGCGACAATACAGCTTTAATCGTGTTGGATAATGCTGTTGTGAGCAGTGATCTGCTCAACAATATTAATCCTGCAGATGTAGAAAATGTACAGGTTCTGAATGGAGCTTCAGGTGCTGCTGCGTATGGAGCTGAAGGATCCAATGGGGTGTTAATCATTACAACGAAAAAAGGACAGGCGGGACGTACCGCGATCAACTTGAGTAATACCTTTACGTTGGAAGAAATCAGTTTCTTTCCGAAGTTACAGGATAAGTTTGGTGCAGGATCCACTTCGGGTACACAGATCTACAACCCCGAAGAAAACCAACAGTATGGTCCTGCTTTTGACGGGTCTACCGTTGCGATCGGTAATCCTCTGGAAAATCGGGAACAGCAATATGGTACTTATTCAGCACGTAATGATCGTTTTGATTTTTGGAATGTCGGCCGCAATAACCAAACTGATCTTTCGATTTCCTCCGGAAATGATAAATCTTCGCAATACATCGCCGGTCAATATCTTACCGGTCGAGGAACAACCCCCGGCGATAAATACAACCGGATCTCTTTTCGTTTAAACGGTACAAGAGCTTTTTATCCCAATCTGACCCTGGATTATTCAGCGAGTTATGTCGAGAACTTTTATGATATTACCTCAGCAACAAGCTCCATTTATACACAGTTAACACAGACTCCAGCCAATATTCCATTATTGAGCTACAAAGACTATGTCAATAATCCCTTTGCGACACCTGATGGCTGGTACAATCCTTGGTACTTAAATCCTTATTGGACAGCGGATAATTATCGATCGAAAACAAAAAACAGCTATCTGACAGCCAAAATCGAATTAAAGTATCGTCCGACAACTTGGTTGGAGTTTACCTATAGACCCTCAATTTCCAACCGATGGTATGATTCAAAATCTGTTTCACCCAAACAGACTTATTCGAGCTATTCTGTCAATACTATTGGACGTACCAATTTAGCGGGTGGTGTTTCGGACACCGAATATAACAGTGCCCGTATCAACCATGATCTTCAGATAGGGATAAAAAAAGATGTCAATGACTTCTCTTTCAATTTTAATCTGACCGGTACTGCTATTAGCCGACGATATAAATCGGTAGCTGTTTCGGCATCGGGTCTTGAAATCCCAGGGCTTTACAATGTGTCCAACCGAATCGGGGAAGCTGGCGCCAGCGAATCGAATACCCTGGCACGTACATTTGCGGTATGGGGTGACCTCTTGGTCGGATACAAAGATTACCTTTTCTTACATGCTACAGGCCGAAACGATTGGACATCAGTCCTCAGCAAAGCAAATAGATCTTATTTCTACCCTTCTGTAGACTTGTCTTTCATTCCAACGGATGCCTTTAAGCAACTAAAAGACAATTCGATTGTCAATTACTGGAAGTTGAGAGGTGGTCTGTCGCGCACTGGCTATGTCAACGTGGATCCTTACTCGCTGGTACCTACCTTCTCCTCAGTTACAGGATATAGTAGCGGAACATTCTTTTCTCAGGGAAGCCGCATTATTTCATCTAATTTAAAACCAGAGATTACTACAGGGTTTGAGTTTGGTACCGATTTTAGATTGTGGGATAACCGCATTGATGCAAATATCACGTACTATCATACAGGAACAACAGGACAGGCAATCCCTGCCGGGATAGCGATTTCCTCCGGCTATTCTCAATTTTATGTCAATACGGGTAAAGTAACGAACGAGGGGATCGAAACCGCTTTGCATATCACGCCTATTCGTAGCAGGGATTTCCAACTAACAGTTGGCGGAAACTATACACACAATAAAAACATCTTACAGGATCTTTACCCCGGGCTAGATCGTATTTCTATTAATGGAAGTAGTGTGATCTATGCGCAGAAGGGTCTGGAGCTAAATCAGATCATCGTTTCCGATTATGCCCGTGATGAGCAGGGCCGTGTCATCGTCGACGTAAATACAGGTTATCCTTCCGTGGCTTCTGAAAGTAAGATACTTGGCAATACCACACCACGTCACCGCCTGGGCCTTGACCTTTCTTTACGCTGGAAGGATTTCTCTTTCAGCACCCTTTTTGAATATCGTGGTGGATACAAATTTGCTGCTATAGACCTCGGTAGCACGCTTGATTTTGGCGGGTCATCGGCTCGAAGTGCCTACTACAACCGAGAGGCGTTTGTCTTTCCAAACTCCTCTTATTTAGATGCTACCAGTGGTCAATATGTAACTAATGATCATATTACAGTTTCAGACGGCGGAGCTGGATTTTGGACTTCGGGCACATACAATAGGGGCGTGTACAGCAATTATGTGATTTCTGGTAATTATTGGAAATGGCGCGAGGCCTCGCTTTCCTACCGCTTACCACAGCGTGTCCTTTCTCGCCTAAAAGGTGTTAAAGCTGCTTCGGTCAGCATCCAAGGACGTAATCTTTTGCTATTTACCCCTAAATCCAACGAGTATACCGACCCCGATTACAGTGCCAATGATAACAATGCCATAGGGGTCTCGACGACAGGGCAGACTCCACCTACACGCTATTTTGGGGCTACACTGTCACTTACTTTTTAACTAGTGAACTATCATACACTTATTCTCAATGAAAAAATTACATTTGAAAAATATATTGTCTCTTGGGATAATCATTGCACTATCTTCTTGTTCGCAATTGGATATCAATGAAAATCCCAATGCGGCAACCGAAGCGACCATAACACCCGACCTGGTGTTGACGCAGGCGATCGCGAGCACAGCTTCCAATATTGTTAGCTATCATTCTTATGGTGCATTTTTGGTTGGCTATCAGCTTCCAGGTGGTGGAATTGGCGGTTATGGAGATACATATACCTATAACATTACATCCAATACCAATGTTGGATTGTGGAACAATGTGTTCAACAATCTTCGCGATTATCAGTTTATTATCAATTATGCACAAAAAAGTCCCGAGTATAAATTTTTTGGTGATATAGCGCGCATTTTTAAAGTGTTCAATTATCAGTTGCTTGTCGATGCCTACGGAGATGTTCCTTACACGGAAGCGCTCCAAGGAGATAACAACTTGGCCCCTAAGTTTGACGATGATGCAGTCGTTTACCAAGCTTTGGTTACCGAGCTCGATGCAATTATCGCGGATATTAAGCAGTATAAAGGTGATCTAAATTACCGGAGTTTATCGAAAAAGACCGATCCGGTGTTTGCTGGTAATCTCGATAACTGGATTAAGTTTGCTAACAACCTTAAATTGCGTCTTTTGGTGCGGGCAAGAGGCACTTCTATTGACAGCTTTGTCCAATCGGCTTTTAGTAAATTCTCGACGGATGGATTTCTGATCGATGATGTACTCGTAGATCCCGGATATCAGGCCACGGCAACACAGAACCCCCTATTTGCAACTTTTCATAGCTCAACTGCTGGTTCAATTTCGACGGCAGCCAATTATTATGTGCCTTCTAAATATCTGTTTACCTTCTATGACGGTCGTAAAATAACCGATGAAAAGCGGGGCAAACTTACGTTCCGAAATTTCCCCAATACATCCATAGGTCAGCTCGGCGATGAAGTTAATAACCCCAATTCTGATGACTATGTCTGGTATGTTGGAACCGGAAGTGCAGATGCCCTAGGTGTATTGAAAGGACGTACCGCAGGTTTACCTATATTTCTTGCTTCGGAAACATATTTCTTATTGGCCGAGGCAGCTCTATATGGGCACGAGCTTAGTGGCTCGGCATCAGCCAACTTCGAAAAAGGCATTTTAGCTTCATTTACTTATCTGGAAAAGAATGCAACCAATGCGTTAGCAACAGGACAGGTACCTGCTAACGATGCTGCGAATTATAAAACAGAAAATAGTACAAATTATCTTGTCAATTATGCATTGGCTACCACAACCGCACAACGGTTGGAGGCTATCATCACGCAGAAATATATTGCTTTGAATTTTTTCCATGGTCATGAGGCCTGGAACGAATTTCGCCGTACAGGATATCCAAAAATTGTCAATGGTTCGCAAGTTGCCACGGAAACATTTGCATCGGTCCAATCGGGTTCGCCCCGTACAGATAAACTTCCAATACGCAATCTTTATCCACAGACTGAAATAAATTTAAATGTGAACGTTCCCAAATTGACGAATGGATTTTCGGATCCAATCTTTTGGGATATCAATTGATCAACATCATCAACTAAAGCTTGAAAATCAATGAAAATAAATAAAAAATCACTATTAGGCGTGGCAGCTGTCGCCTTGAGTATGACGCTCTGGGGCTGCGTGAAAGAAAAAGGTGTCTTTGAAGATGGTGGAAGTTCAGGTATCGTGCAGCTTGTACTTCCAGCACGGACAAGCAGTACGGCAATTGCCCGCGCTGTGACGACTGTTTTTGAAGCCCTGGACGTTGTGACGCTGCCTGTAAAAGTTCAGTTGACAGGTGCACAGGGTGCCACAGAAGAGCTGAAGCTAACCTTGAAAATAAACGACGGCTCTGTTGAAAAATACAACCTGGCCTGGCAATCTAAATATGAAGCATTGCCTACTCGTTTATATGCTGTGGACACTTATGATGTTATCATCCCCAAAGGGGCAAAAGAAGCTATCTTGAATATTAAAATTTATCCTCCACGTTTTACTGCCATCGATTTTACCAAATCCTATGCGCTTGGTATTCAGATCCAGTCTGCGACAGGAGGAAAGATCAGCGGAAATTATGCCGAGGGGGTTTATGCGGTGTCGATAAAAAATAAATACGATGGTATTTATGAGGTCACAGGAACCTATCAGGACTATGTTAATGCTGCATTCACGGGAATCTATCCACAGACCGCAAATCTGGTTACGCTCACAGGTAATACCAGTGAAATTAATTATACAACCTTCAATAACGGTAGTTCTCCGCATTCCTATTACTTTAACGCAGGGGGATCAAATTCATATTTCGGCAATTGGAGCCCGATTTTCACGTTTGACAATGCAACGAATAAGGTCACAGGGGCGACAAACTATTATGGACAGGGTACCAATAGTAGTGGACGGTATGGCGAGATCGACAATACGGCAAATAACTATTATGATCCAGCAACTAAGACCATACATGTGACGTATTATCTTGTGCAGCCTTCTGGACGGCGGGGGAAATTTACGGAGATTTATACGTTCAAAAAAACGCGTTAGTCGATACGAGGTTTCCGCAGCACTTTTTTAATATATTTATAGCTATTTTGCAGGGCGGCTGAGTACACAGTCGCCTTTTTAGTATTACCTTTTTGTTAAGCTTTCGTAGCTTGCTAACTCGGTTTAGTTAAAAACTGTTAATGTTTTATTGACCCTACCTTCATATAGCATTTGTAATCTTGTACCCATAAATCAAATGCGCTACTTATGAAATTTAAAGCCAACAATGTCTTTTGGTTGTTATGTGCCATTGCAGCGAGCTCACCCGCTGTTCAAGCCAAATCGCTCACACTAACCACGTCACAATTTACGTATGCACAGGGGATCGTTAAAGGCCGTGTCGTTGACGCCCAAGGAAATGCTGTCGCAGGAGCAACCGTTCAAAATTTGAAAAGTAAAAAATCTGTTCAGTCTGACGAAAAAGGAAATTTTCAGATCGAGGCCGAAATGGGTGATAACCTGGGTATTTCCTTTATTGGGTATAGCAGACTTGTGCAAGCTGTTACCCAGTCCAATGGGCAGATATTTTCCCTACAGACCGATGAAAACACACTGGAAGAGGTGACCATCTCTATCGGATATCAGCGGATCAGAAAGTCGGACGTCACTGGCGCGATCGCTAGCGTTAAAGCCGAGGAACTTAATTTGAGCGCACCAAAATTATCCCAGGCATTGGTTGGTAAAGTAGCGGGCGTACAGGTGATGCAAACAAGTGGTGCTCCATACGATGGGACCAAAATGCGTGTTCGCGGAATGGGATCGATCAATGCTGGTTCGGATCCATTGTACGTTATTGATGGTTATCCAGCAGGGAACAATCTCAATATCAACCCCAATGATATTGAGTCTATCGATGTTTTAAAGGATGCCGCTTCTGCAGCGATCTATGGATCTCGTGGCGCTGGTGGTGTTGTATTGATTACGACCAAGCGTGGCAAGGAAGGTAAAAGTAATGTGGACTACGAAGTATTGGGGGGCTTTGGTCAGCTTTCCAAGAAAATCGATGTTTTAAATTCGGAACAGTTTATTGATCTCTTGATTGATGGTCGTAACAATTCCTATAAAGACCTTCTGGCTACGAAAGGGATTGCTTGGAACGATAGTAGACGCTTTGATGATAATAAAACGCGTATCGCCAATGTCGGAAATGCCGGTTCAGTAAGTATTCCTGAAGACTACTATGACTTTGCGTCCGGTACAGCAAAAAAAGCGAAATATGATACGGATTGGCAGGATGCCTTATACCGTAATGCACCTTTCCAACGTCATAATCTCTCTACGTATGGTGGTAACGAAAAAAATCGCTATTTCCTAAGTGGATCTTATCAGAATCAACAAGGGATCATGCTTGGGACGGATC
>Ga0265296_1001326_pt1 | contig 28888 bp, 29 predicted proteins | sample MunlanPumphouse1_FD_189073 | JGI IMG/M metagenome (GOLD analysis project Ga0265296, IMG submission 189073) | Groundwater microbial communities from a municipal landfill in Southern Ontario, Canada - Pumphouse #1 | ecosystem: Environmental > Aquatic > Deep subsurface > Groundwater | place... | reverse complement strand
TTTAGTACCATACCTGAAGAAGAAATATTAAAAGTCGAACAAAGTCTTAATTCCAGACCTAGAAAAAGGCTTGGATGGAAGACACCATTAGAAGTGTTTAGTGTTGCACTTCAATGTTGAATTCGGGATAAAAACACTTGACTTTTTAATTGCTTTATGATACAATACTGGTATGAATCCATTAGAAGTTAAATTAATTGGGTTCATTTAAAAATAATTAAAAGTCATATAGCGTTATTTAGAAATTAAGTAAAGTTATATAACTTCCAAACAAAATGAAAACATTTAAAAATAAAAACTTAATATTTACTTTATCTTTACTAGTAATTTTTACTTTTAGCGCTACGGCATTTATTGTGCCAGCAAAAGCAGATGCTCAATACTATGTACCTTTGGGTGGCGGTATAAATACGACTTACGGTTTTGGTGGCGGTTCTAATTCAAACCAAAACAATAATTCTTCCATTACTCCAGTTAATAATCCTGCCCCTGTTATCTATTCTATTAGTCCTACTTCCGCTTACAAGTGTTCAGGCGCAACGGATATAACTATTGTAGGCAAAAACTTTATCCCAAGTTCTGTAGCTAAGTGGAATGGTTCAGGCCGTGTAACAACATATTTAAATTCTACTCATCTCGTAATGCAAGCAAATGGTACCGATATCTGCGGTTTAGGTAATTACTTAGTCACTGTTGATAATGGTACCAGCGGAGGACTTTCAAACGGAGCATACTTCACTGTGAAGACAGCTCAAGTATCTAGCGTGGTATCTCCTTCATTTTCTTCCCAAAGTGCTGCTCCAAAGCCAAAAGCTACTACTCCAAAGACCGTTACTCCAAAGACTGCCACCGTGGCAAAGACTGATAGTTGCGAGACTGATAATGATAAGAATAGTTTAGCGGCAGGCGCAATATTCGGGTCAGACGGATTTATGCCGGGAAACCTAATGCAATGGCTCTTACTTGCGATAATGATTCTAGTAGCGGTAATACTATGGAGAAAAACAGTAAATAGAAAAGAAAAAGCTCTCAAGTATGCATAATAAACCTTATAAATTAAGTCGAAAAGTCAACCCTCTGGGGTTGACTTTTTGGTTTGAATATGCTATACTTTGTCCAGATTAAGTTACTTGAAAACAAGTTAGAAATTAGAATTAATTTGTTTATTTTGCTGATTAATCTCCTCCCTTAGTCATTAAAACAAACAAATTAATTTTTAATTAACTAACAAAAATAAAAACAAATAAAAAAAGGAGATCAAGTTGTGAAAACTTTAATAGTAATTATGAGTCTCAATACCGGGATGGTATGGGGATTAGTTGTAGGAGGAATTATTATTCTCTCAGTGTTATTCTTATTGTTGTGCTATTACTTCTTAGCACCAAGAAATATCTTCTTTACTTTCGGAAGAGAAAATCGTGCATCGTATATCATGATTGGAAAAAAATTTACAGGTAAAGTGATTTTACCATCCAAAACAATTTATTGTGATAAAGAAAATGAATACCTTATCAAAAAATTTACAAACGATGCAGAAAGAGAAAAATTCAAACAACCTAGCATTTGGGGTATGCATTGGATTGGAATATGGCCATTTTACTCAATTTACGAACGTCGTCAGCAATGGTTAGAATGGAAATCACTTACAGGTGGTAAACGAACCATCATCTTAAGAGATGAAATGACTCCATATCTCTTTTGCAAACCCTTTGAATATGCAATGCTATTGGAAGAAGGAGAAGACGCAGGTGGTATGCCATTAGATGTCTACTTTACAGTAACATTAATGCCAACAAGTGCTACGCTTCCTATCTTCGGAAATGATAATGCATATGGGCAAGTCCAAACAAAATGTTTATCACAGGTTTTTCTGTTTACAAAAGAAAAAATCTTCAAAAATCTGGGAGGAGACAACACTACATCTAGTATTACTAATGATGAGTTTTCTTTACTTTTAAAAGGGCTAAACATCCAAATTCCTGGCAGTTCTATTGGTGATGGTATCATTAAAGTTCTTGGCTATGAGATAACCGACGCTAAATTGGATAAAGTTGAAATCGGTGGTAAACAAAAGGATGCCCTTCTTAATGCCTCAACAGTTGAATACATAGCCCTTGAAAATGCCAAAGCAACAGTTGCTAAGGCAGAAGGTGATAAAATTGCCGGTAAACTTGGAATAGATGTTGAAAAATACAGTATGGATATCCGAAATGCTTTTTATGAGCTAATTAAGGATAAACCCTACGCTCAGCAAATTGAACTGGCTAAGAAGATGTTCACTGATAGTAATCTTACTACTTTTGTTAGTGGTAAAGATGTTACTCCAGTTATTAATATAGGAGATAAATAATATGGAAGACTTCCTTATTATAGTGGGAATAGCAATAGTAATAAGTTTTGTAATCTATTTGTTATTTGCAGTAGCTTTTAAGAAAAAAGCTACTCCTCCACTACTACCTCCACCGTTAGTAACAACACCCGCTACACCGACCACTCCAGCAACTCCAGCACATCCAGCACCAACAACTCCAGCTCCAAAGAAAAAAAGTTTTTGGTCCTATTTTGGGAAGATAGCTGCCACATTAGCAGTAATTGGTGTCGTTATCTTAGTATTCTTGCTAATTTCATTTATTTATCAAGGGTGCAGTAAAATTCTTGCTCCGTCTGAGCCTGAAAAAACAGCTGTTTATAGGCCAGCATCAAAGCCTCAGGACCCTTCCGGAACTGTCAAGTTGTATAAATTTGTGGATTATCCTAATGGAGCCTCGCATGATGTAAAGGGCAAAGTAGAATTTGATGCTCAAGGAGGAAAAGTGAAAGTCGTTCCTCCGTCCGGAGAACCTTGGATTAGCGAACATGGTATTCGCACTAAACGTTCTAATATGCCCGAGGGTAAATATTGGTTCTATAAAGAAGATCCATGGGCAACTGGAATGAAAGTAACTCAAAAATAAAACCTTAATTGGTATATGTTGCGCTAAAGTACGCAACTCAAAAGGCGGTCTGTTTTCACAGACCGCCTTTTTTTCTTGCTGAATTTTTACTCTTTTCCTAGGGTTTTACTTGAGGATAGTCAGGGCTATATTGACTTAACTCCACTGTTCCCTTTTCCGGATTAATTCCCTTTATATTGAAAGTATCCAAAATAAGCCAGAGAATAAACCAAACGCCCATCATAATAGTAAGTCCGATAATTCCCCAAAGCATATGCTTTTTGCCAGCGGTCTTTTTTTCTTCATTTTGCTGGTTTGAAATAAACTCAAAAACGCCATAGAGAAAATAGACAAGAGCCAAAGCAAAGAGCAGTAAAATGAGCGGATTTATAATAAGCTTGTTCACGTTTATTATAAAAGAATCCACGCTCGCATATGCTATGTTTGTAAAGAATAAATCCATCCCGTTAGATATTAATTAAATAATAAATTCTCACTATGGGATGTCAAAAGGAACAGTTGGCGCTTGGAAGGTTGCTGTATTGCCAAGTCCAAAACTATTCGTGACTATTTTCACAAGTCCCCACATACCAACTATAACAACTAAACCAATGAGACCCCAAATCATCCTATTTCTTCCTTTTTTCTTAGCTTCTTCGTCACTGGAAATAACATAGGTGACAACTCCCCAAACAAAGAAAACTACGCCTAGAACTATCAAAATTGGAACAACTTTATTTAAAATATTTCCAATTTGACACAATACAAATCCTATATCCCCACCAGGAAACAATGAACTACAGGTAGTAGTAGTAGCACCCGTAAGCCCAATACCCTGCGCAAATACCACAAAAGGAGCCATTATTGCTCCAAGACCAAACAATGCAATTAAATTCTTTTTCATCCCGTTAGAAGCAGGTCGCGGTCTTAATTAATTTTAAAGTTTATAAAACCACACCCACTAAATTAATAATTTATAATAATTTTCCCATTACAAACCGTGACCGCGGCTTCTAACGGGATTCATCCCATCAGCCTTTGGCTGAAAAGCGACCCTAAAACTTATAATATTTCCTAAAATGTTAGGTATACATATTATAGCATACCCTATTTAAAACAAAAGAACTATTGATTCTTGGTACTCACCTGCGGAATAACATTTGTAATACCAAAAGTATTACCCAAAATCGCGACCAAACCCCAAACAGAAACCATAACCGTTAAAGCGACAATTCCCCAAATCATAAATTGCCTGCCTTTCGCTTTTTTCGCTTCTTCATTGCTATTTATTACATACATAACAACTCCCCAAACAAACATAGCAATTGCCAAAGCAAAAATAAGCGGGATAACTGACTTTGTTATAAGACAAGTTATATAATTAAACACATCACCCAATTTGGGATGATCAACTAATGTACATGTTGTTGAACTATTGATTGGATTGGAAATAGGTATGTTAACACTATCAGGAGAGACTATTATTTGAGCCAAGGAAAGAGCTGGTATTGCGACAAAGGAAAACAAAATTGCTATAAATATAAATTTTTTTATTTTCATTTTATTTTTATTTTCTGATAATTAATAACTATCAACTAATAACTAAAGCGCTAAAACTGTGTCTGATATAAGCTGAGCGATCGCCCATGCGCCCAGAAGTATCGCCGCTCCGATAAGAGTATAAATCAAAGCATCTTTGGCTTTCTTAATTGCTTCCGGCTTGCCCCTAGCTTGAACAAAAAGAAATCCGCAATAAATAATAGCAAGAGCGACAATCGGTATGCCAATCTTTATCACTCCTTCTAAAATTTGTTTTATGAGACTGTTTATGTTTTCGGCTTTTATCGGGTTAACGATGGTGGGAGAAGTATCTACTATGTCTTGAGCTAAAGCAAAAAATGGTACAGAAAGAATCACAGCTAATAAAATTATTATAAATAAATTTTTCTTAATAAATTTCATAGTCTTATTATAACTCATAGTCTTTTAAAAGCCAAACCAAGTAGTCCACTCTGACTTATACCCCGCTATTGATAATATAGTCTTAATTATAAGAAAAGCCGCTACGGCAATAATAAGCCCGATTGCCACATTTGTGAATATACTCTTCGCTTTCGTTCTTTTGGAAGTCTCTCCCCCTGAAGTTAAAAGAAGAAATCCCGCATAGGCAAACATTATAGCCGCAATAGGTATGGCCATATTAAAAAGAATAAAATGAACTACGTTATTTATAAGTTTAAAAACATCACTGAATCCGCAGTTTTCAGTGCATGGAACAAGACCGGCGCCTCCACTGGAGGTTGTGGCCGTGGTAGGAGCAGTGCATACCTCATTTACGCAAGTCTTGGGACTAAAACAATTGCTGGCATTACAAGTTGTGCCTGATAATACCACATCAACCGCTTCGGTTGTAAATGTCTTGTCATTACCCAAAATTACTGTATCGTCGCTTTGATCAATGCTAACCATTTTTAATCTATAGTGATAAACCGTACTGGGATCCAGGTCAGTAATGGAAGCGCTTACAGCTGTATCTTTATTTCCTGTTACTTCATCGACTGAAGCCTTTAATGCGCCATACTTCTCATCGTTAGGCGCAGCTTTATAGTCAGCATCGCTTGTATATTGAAAATATGCGATAAGATTTTCATTATTATTTACATTTACGGTACCATTCAATGTTGCTGAATTTATGGTTATGTCCGTTGCTATTCCTGTGACAGCTTTTGGCGTCGGAGTTGAGGTTGAGGGTGTAATTCCTGTCAGATAACTCGCCTCAATATTTTGAGTAGTAATGCTATTATAATCTGCATTTACGGCATTAAATCCCTGAGTGGATTCCTTATTGACAAGTCTCATGTGGATACAATAGGGAAGAACTGCAATGCAACCAGTTGTATCTACTGAAATATCTTTTAAAATACCAACACCAGCAATTTTGCTATAATTAACTGAATATTCAGTGGGAGTAATAATGCTATGTCCCACAACGCTATAATCAGCAGCTTTAACATCAAAGCCGGCTGAAACAGTTCCTGTGTCGCCTTCTATGTCAAATACGGTAATAGATTTGTCAATCACGCTGCTATTTGCATTTATTTGGTTTAAAAACTCTATGGCTGGATATTCTCCGCTTGAATGAGCAACGATAAAAATTCTGTTTCCTGTTTCATAATTCCCAGGAACCAAAAGATCCGCCACAAGCTTTGTATTAGCAATTACTGTTTTATTTACATAGTATTCATCAACAGGTCCGGCGACTGCATATACGGTTCCAACTCCTTTACTTTTTAATACTTTATTTACAAGAGCCTGAGCCCATTTTTCAGCTCCAGTTTGATCAACTCCAAGCCCACTATAAGCAACAAGGATATCATTTCCCGTCGCTCCATCAACTGTTGATTTATATATTTTATTACCGACAAAACTCCAACTGTATGAGTTTGTTGAAGTAGTTAGTGTAGTAAAATTATAGACAGGTGCTTCAACTGGTGATCCAAAGGAAGCACCACTAGGTATTAAAGTATATTTCCAAAGATTAACCCTATATTTAGTGTTTGAAGATAAACCATCAAAATGAACTATTGCTGTACTATTAGTAATATTTTTTAAAAGTTTGGAGTCAATGTTGTCACTTTCCCCATATTTACCAATTTCTATTGAATAAGTATATGAATAGATTGAATCAGGCAATTCTAATCCTGTAATATTTAAATCTACTGAAGTTGTTGTTATATTAGTTGAAGATATATTTTCTTGATGAATTGGGATTACACTATAATTTAATGTCCTAAAAAAAATATTATCAATAATATTACTATGTGTAGTATTATCACGAACAGAAATAAAATAAGTTCTATTATAACACAAAGATTCAGCTGTTATAGTAAATTCACTATTGTCACCAATATAAGTAGGACTTTCTAATGATATTATTTGATCACAGGTATCGAGTTGTGAATGATCCAAAAGATTAGCTATTTCTAAAACTACTGAATATCTGGTTGGGTTAGGTGTTATTGTCGATTCTAACCCTGTTACTGTAAAAGTTGCTGATGTTTGTGTTATATTCGATACAGATAATGTTGGAGTTCCAGCAAAAGAAATAGTAGGCAATACAAAAAGAGATAAAATGAAAAGCGTTATTAGAAGTTTTGATATTTTTTTCATGGTTTAATTTTAACTTTACAAACTTGATTACTTTATAACTTTCTACTAATTATTATCTATACTTGGCTAATAAAAGTCTTAACTTGGCGCCAGCATCATCAACTGCATCGCTAGCTGACATACTATTTGACAATACCTTATTTATCATTCCTTCAAATATATTATCAGTATCCCGCGACGATGGGTCAAGCCAGCTTCTCCCGTAGAGAGCAGAAGAAAAGAGAGTCGGAGAATATGCGCCAGAAGGTTTAGAAGCGAGCAAATCGCGCCTAGCGGGAGGAATTGAAAGCGCATTTGAAAACTTCGGAGCAAAATCAGTTGTTGCCATTAAACTGGCGACAGAAAATGCCGTATTCAAATTTTTAGAAGAAGCTAAAACAGCAACGCCCATCACGCGAGCAGAAGTTAATTTAAAATTAGCGTTTTTAATCTGGGGCATAGATGCGACAGAAAAATTCAGATTCGGATTTTTATTAACTATGAGCTGAAGCTCACTCGCATAGCCGAAATAGAAAGCTAAATTGTCAGCGCTGAAAACATCGCGGGAATTTGGAAATGATTTATTCCAAGAATAAACACTTTTAAGGGGGTTAGTGAAATCTGTATAGAATGACAAAACGGGACCTAAATCAGCAAAGCTGCCGTTTCCACCTAAAGTAGATGAAAAAACTCCATTATTTTCAGCAATTATTGGATTTCCCATTTGCATAAAAAAAGTGGAAATTATATCTTTTGCATTATTAACATTTGAAAATTGCCCCATAGCAACTGTGCTTTTTATAATCTTTTTTGAATCATCTTTTTTAGTTAAAAGCGGGACTAAGTCTTGAAAATCATCCCAATAAGTTGGAGGATAAACTATAGAATTAGCGTCAAGCATGCTTCTATTGTAATACATCATCATCGGATCAATCGTCATTGGAAATGCCAGAGTGCCGTTGGCTGTCAAAAAAACTTCTCCCGCTTCAGCAAAAATGTTTTTAAATGAAGAAATAGGAAAACTTTGATATGGAATGGGAAAAATTCTATTCTTATAGTGAAAAGCCAAATTATCAGGCAGAAGAAATATATCGGGTCCAGTTCCAGACGCTAAAGCCTCAAGTAAATCCTGGTCAAAAGTATCCGGAGATTTTTGAACATATTTTAATATGACAGTCGGGTTAGCGCGGTTAAATTCTTCAATAGCGGTGGAAATCAATTGAGTTTTCACTGTTCCCCAAAGAACTATAGTCCCCTGACCTCCAGTTGTATTTTTATCACTGCCAATTTTTATTGCACCAGAAAAAACCATAATGCCGAAAACAGCGGCCGCAATAAATACAATTAAGATTATGATTTGAAAATTTCCTTTCATCCCGTTAGAGATAGGAAATGCTTTGCATTTCCGTAGCTATATTACTTTTAATTAAAATTTTTAACATTAAATTATTTTTTTTATATTATTCCATTTATTAACTGTATAATCTCTAACGGGATTCATTCCTTTTTTAATATCATACCATAATTATAGGCGCCAGCATCAATATATCGTTCAAAAACAAAACCTTTTTGTTTAAATAATATACGGGCTTTTTCTTTTGGAATAACAGTTTTTAAATTTAGACTGACAAAAGACGAGCCCTCTAACCAATCAATAAAAAGAACTCTTCCTTCGGGTTTTAATATTCGCCTTGTTTCTTCAATAAATTTATCTTTATTTTGTACTTGGAAAAGTATATTAGAAACAATCACTGCGTCTAATATTTCATCTTTTATATGTGTTCCGCCAATTTTCTCAACATCCCCTAAAAGACATTCTATATTGCCTAAATTAGTTTCTTTGGCTTTGTTTTTAATTGTTGTTAAAAAATCTTTCTGTATTTCAATAGCATAAACTTTTCCCTGAGGCACCATTTGCGCGGCATTAATAACATAAAAACCAGTTCCAGCACCCAAATCCGCCACAATCATGTCTTCCTTTAAGCCAAATTGTTTTAAGTTTTTTACCGGGTCCGTGAACATGGTTTAATTATAACATATACTAAATAAAATGAAGTAAACCCAAGCAAAAAACATAACTTTTGCAATAAATATGCCCCTACGTATTTATTGCAAAAGTTGTATATACATAAAAACATCTATATCATATTCCGGATAATTTAAAATATCCCCTCAAAATTTTATCATTTTCAACTTTATCAGCTATTATATAGAGGATTTCTTTTCCTATTTTAAAATCAAGTTTTAAAAGAGTAATCAACTCTTCACAATCATATGGATATACCCAGACGCTATGTTGTAATTTTACAAATCCGATTTGTTTGAGAGTAAATCGTAATTTTTCCCTTTGTAACTTTCTTATTTGAGGAATATCAAAAATTACTATCCGCCATTTTTTATCCCATTTTCTTGGTTTCTTTAATTTGAAATTAAATTTTTCCAAACGTATTAATTTTAATTTACCTTTTTCAGTAAGTTTAAGATACTTCTTCTCATCTTTTTCTATAAAAACAACCAAACCTAGAGATAAAAGCCTTGAAAGTGAACGATTTGCATCATATTTAAAATTTTTTAATTTTTTATCTATTCCAAAAGATTTTAATATTTGAATTGCATTTGGAGCAACAAGAGCAACGCTTAATATTCCAGCCGTAGCAATAGTTCCCAAAATAATTTTTTGAAGGTTTGATTTTTTCCTTTCTTTTTTTAATTCTTTTTCTAGTCCAGGCATATTTATTATTATATTATACTCAAACTAATTTTGCAATTATTCTGCCCCTGCGTATTTATTGCAAAAATAATTTTTGGCATCCTATTTATCCTTTACAAGCCTAAATCTTACTTTTTTCGAATCTCCTTTTAATAAACCAAATAGATTTGCGTCATGAATTCCCTGTGTGAGGTAAGACCTCACACAATTTCATATCTTGTTTATTCCATTAAAATAAATTTCACCTTCTGAAATTATTTTAATTACTCTATATTTTCCTTTAGTATAAGTTTTACCACTTTCTTTAAAATGAGTAACTTCTAAAATTATTATACTAGCTTTTGGCTTAGATAAATTACTCATACCTTTTGTTTCTAATAATGGTAATTCCCCTTCCAACCAATAACAACGCTGACCTTCTTTTAGAAAGTTATAAACTTTATCAATTTCTAACGGATTAGGAATACATTCTTCGATTTTTCTATTACCTGATTTAGACTCTGAAATATCTCTCAATGCTAAATCAGGATTAAATTCTATTTGAATACCCATAAATTTACTATATTAATATTAAAAATTCAATATCTAATTTACACACAAGTTAACGACGCAATTCCATCGCCGGCGCGAAGGCGCATTATTGTTACGCCTTGAGTTTGACGGCCAAGAGAAGGAATATCTTTTAATGCTGTTCTAATTACTTGCCCTTTCTTTGACATTGCAATCAGCTCTTCCTCTTCTCCTGTTAAAACTCTAGCTACTATAAGCTTGCCAGTTTTCGGCGTAATTTTTGCGGTTTTAATGCCGGAGCCTCCGCGTTTTTGAATTTTATACTCTTTTAAAGATGTTTTTTTGCCAAAGCCGTTCGCGCTTACAGTCAGGAAAAATCCCACTTTATTGAAACTTTTTATTATTCGCGCGCCGATGACCTCGTCATTTTTTCCAAGTTTTATACCGCGCACTCCGCCGGCAGTGCGTCCCATTTCTCTGACATCAGATTCTTTAAACCTAATTGACTGGCCGTTTGCTGTTGCTGTCATTACCTCGTCCCCTTTTTCAAGAAGAAGCGTTGAGATAAGCTGATCCCCTTTGTCCAAACGAATGGCAATAATTCCGCTTCTTCGAACATCTTTAAAGCTTTCACCGGACATTTTTTTAACCGTGCCATTTTTAGTTACCAACATTAAAAAAACAGGAGACTTTTTTAATTCTTTCGGCATAGCCAAAATTGAAGTTACCTTTTCGTCTCCTGCCAGTGAAAGAAAATTCATGATTGATTTTCCTTTGGTTGCCCGCCTACCTTCTGGTATATCATACATTTTCATCTGGTAAGCTTTTCCAAGATTAGTCAGGAAAAGTAAATCGCTATGAGTGGAACCGGAAACAAGTGTGGTTACAAAATCCTCTTCTTTTGTTTCTAAATCCACAACTCCGACTCCTCCCCTTTTCTGTGCCCGATATTCTGAAGGGTCTGTGCGTTTTACATATCCGCCCTGAGTGAAAACGAGCATTGTTTCAGTTTCCGGAATCAAATCTTCGTCAGAAATTTCTTTTATTCCTCCTTTTACAATTCTAGTTCTGCGTTCATCTGCATATTTTTCGCGTATCTCTTCCAATTCTTCTGAAATAGTTTTCAACATTTTCTTTGGATTTGCCAAAAGTTCTTTCGTTTCTTTAATAAATTTCTGTCTTTCAAGCAATTCTTCTTCTACGGCTTTTCTTTCCAAACCGGCAAGCTTTGCTAATTTCATTTCCAAAATAGCGCTTGCCTGTAAATCTGAAAATTTGAATTCTTTTATTAAATTAACCTTCGCTATTTGCGAATCTTTGGATTTTCGAATGGTAGAAATAACTTGGTCAATTTTATCCAACGCTTTTTTTAGACCCAAGAGAATATGTTCCCGTTCTTCCGCTTTTCTCAAATCGTATTGCGCTCTTCTTTTTACCACTTCCTTTCTATGTAAAATAAATTCATTGAGAATTGATTTTAGAGAAAGGGTTTGTGGCACGCCATCTACTAAGGCAACTATATTGAAATTAAAATTCGATTCAAGCTGGGTATTTTTATAAATATAATTTAAAACTTTTTCTGGATGAGCCCCGCTCTTTAAATCAATTGCAATTCTGATGTCTTTAGTTGATTCGTCCCGCAATCCTTTAATTCCGTCAATTTTTTTTTCTTGGACTAGTTCAGCAATGGCCATTATTAGATTTGCTTTATTAACTCTGAATGGAATTGACGTGATAATAATCTGATACATTCCGCCTTTTTGTTCCACTATTTCCGCTTCGCCCCTGCATACAACTCCGCCTCTTCCTGAAGAATAGGCATGAAGCATGTCTTTATAACCGTATGCCACTCCGCCGGTTGGAAAATCAGGACCTTTAATAAATTGCATTAAATCTTCTGTTGTAGCATCTTCATTCTCAATTAAATAATTCGTCGCATCCATAACTTCTGCCAAATTGTGCGATGGAATATTGGTTGCCATACCAACAGCGATACCGAGAGTTCCGTTTAAAAGAAGCGCTGGAACGGCAGAAGGAAGAACGGCTGGCTCTTTGCGAGTTTGATCGTAATTCGGACGAAAGTCTACCGTTTCTTTTTCCAGATCACGCAAAAGCTCGGAGGAAATTTTGGACATTTTTGCTTCCGTATAACGCATAGCCGCGGCATTATCTCCATCAATAGAACCGAAGTTTCCCTGGCCTAAAATAAGCGGATAGCGATAGGAAAATTCTTGCGCCATGCCAACCATAGAATCATAGACCGCGACATCTCCATGGGGATGATATTTTCCGAGCACATCTCCCACAATCGCTGCAGATTTTCTAAAACGCGCAGAAGAGGTCAAACCCATTTCATTCATAGCAAATAAGATTTTGCGGTGCACCGGCTTTAATCCATCCCGAACATCAGGCAAGGCGCGCGCAGTAATAACCGACATGGCATAGGCCAAGTAGGATTCTTTCATTTCCGTCACAATATCAACCGGAATGACTCTATTTCCTTGAGGAATCTCTTCAATTTTTTCTAAAACTTTCTTCGTCATATTCTTTACTCTGAAACACTTTTATAACCGTCAACTAAATTATCTTTTAACACTGAAAATGGTTTTAAATCTTGTCTCACTTTGATTTTTGTTTCCGGACTTGTAAAACTTTTTCCCAAACTATAAGTCCAAAGTATTATCATAACAATTGCGGCTATGATAATAAGAATGTGTAAAATGTGTCTTCTTTCTTCTTCTGGTTTTTGTCTTAATTTGTGAATAATTTTTCTCATTTTATTTTTAACATTTTTCTAGAACCTAGAAACTAGTCCCTAGAACCTAATTCTGTTAATACGACGACCTCGCCTTCTTTGCCTTCTAAATCTTTTCGCTTAATGGTTAATTTATCCAAAACTTCCGCTTTTTCTTCACCAAGTTCTTTCAAAAACGCTTTAAGCGACGCATTATCATAATCCATCGGTATAATCATTTTCGGCTCAAGCGAAGAAGCTAATTTGGCAGATTGTTTTACATCAAGCAGGCCCTTGTTTCCTATTGGAACAAAAAGAATATCAGGGCTATCTATCATCTCCCGCGCTTCTTTGGAAATTTCCGGATTAGATAACGCCCCTAAGAATGCAATATTGATATTATCAACGGAAAGCGAATAAATTGTATTGATATATTTTTTCCTTGCCCCGTCCTTGGCGGAGCCGCCGATATTCGCATCTGACATTATTCCTTTTATAAAAATTTCTTTTATCTCATAATCTCCGGGACCGGAAATGACAAAAGGCGCTCGCTCGCCATGTGATAATTGTTCTATGCCGTTATAATCGGAATGATTGATAGTAATAAGAGCTATGTCTGCGCCAAAATGAGCCGAAATGCCTGATTTGGAAACTTTGCTGACAGGATTAAAAGCAAGGACCATTTCTCCCTGCTGAATCTTAAAAAATTGTTTCCCAAAATACGTAATTATCATTATCCATATTATAGCAAAATACTACATAAAAACAAAACGAAAAAATAGAAAAACTTGCAATTATTTGTCTTTATAGTAGTATGTTTATATAAATAGAATAATTATTAAAAGCAGGATTTGGGGTAACCCTATTAGGCTCTCGGGCTAAAATAGAACCTAAACCTTATATCCGCTTAAAGCGGATGTTTTAATTTTCAGCCAGCAGGCTGATCCGCCTTTGGCGGAAAAAATCAATTATGATTACAAAAAAAGACAAAACAATACAATCTGCCCGCAATACTTTCAGCATAGCTGATGGAACCGAGGAAAATTTGGTTTTAAAATCTATCACTGATAGAAGTGCAAATAAACCAGAACTTGAATCTTTGGTGGAAGGCCCAGTGATCGCTATCCAAAAATCATCCGTCTTCGTTGACCTGGCTCCATTTGGAACAGGTATCATTTACGGACGAGAGTTTATAAATGCAAAAGATATAATCAAAAAAATAAGCCTAGGCGACATCATTAAAGCAAAAGTTGTTGAAGCCGAAAATGAGGACGGCTATGTGGAACTTTCTCTTAAGGAAGCGAAACAAGCACTAACTTGGAGTGAAGCGGAAAAAGCTATTAAAGCGAAGACAGTAATGAATTTAGAAATAAAAGACGCAAATAAAGGCGGATTGATTTTGGAGTGGCAGGGTATTCAAGGATTTTTGCCCGCTTCTCAATTAAAAGCCGAGCACTATCCTCGCGTTGAAGATTCCGATAAAGATAAAATATTAAAAGAATTAAAGAAACTTGTCGGCCAGAAAATTCCGGTAATGATTATTTCTACTCTTCCCAAGGAAGGCAAATTGATTTTTTCCGAAAAGGATAATAATCCTGAAGAAAAAAAAGAGGTTTTGAGCAAATATACTGTCGGAGATGAATTGGACTGCATAGTGGCAGGGCTTGTTGACTTCGGAATCTTTTTGAAATTAGAAGAAGGATTGGAAGGATTGGTGCATATTTCCGAGCTTGATTGGGGTCTTGTAGACGACCCTCGCACAATGTTTAAAGTTGGAGATAAAATTCGCGCAAAAGTTATTGAAATAAAAGATGGCAAGATTTCTCTTTCCATAAAAGCTCTGAAGGAAAATCCATGGAAAGAATTTGAAGGAAAATTGAAAAAGGGCGACATTATTAAAGGAGTTGTCATAAAATACAACAAACACGGCGCTCTTATTTCCATCAAAGAAGGCGTGGCTGGACTTGTCCATAATTCAACCTTCGGTTCGGAAATAAAACTTCGCGAGAAACTGGAACTCGGGAAGACTTATAATTTCCAAATTACTTTATTTGAACCAAAAGATCACAAAATGACCTTAATGTATTTGGAGTAAAAATCTAGAAACAAACTAAAAAATCCCCAAATGGGGATTTTTTAAACTTCTGCTACAATTTCAGCTTCAACATTTTTTCCAATCTCATCCATGATGTACATAATTTTTTTAACATATTTAGGAGCAATTTTAGGCGGATTATATTTTTCTAAAATTTCTTTAGTATTTTTACCAGAATAATGATGAGCGGTTTTTGGTTCATTCCCCCCTAAATTTCTTGCTACTGTTTCAATGGCCTCTTCGTATGAGTCAAAACCTATCTTACAAGAACCCCAACCGAAAGGATTAAATTTAACAGTCTTGCAAGCAAATTTACCTCCTGTAGATTCTTGAGTAGCTATTGCGGCAATAAGGCGCCAGTCAAGACCGTTTTTTTCAGCTTCCTGAACCATCTTCAAACCCATGCCTTCAAGTGGCATACTATGCTCTCTAAAATAGCTATTAATGGCATTTGCTTTAGCTTCTAGATCTTTAGCTTTTTGGTCTATAACCTGGTTAAAGGCGAAGAGACCGTTGGCTTCAATATTTAATTTTGGTGATAATGCGATTTGAGGAGTCGGGGCAATAGTAGAATCGTACTTTGGAGTATCTCCCAAAGGTATAGACATTGTTACTATTGGTAAAATAAGGAACGACTGAACAAACCGTATTAATTTTTTATTATTCATATTTGGGCGGTTTAGCTCCGCCAACTCAACATTGTTTTTCAGCTTTTACTGAAAGACCCTTATTTTTAGGCATTTGAGCTTATAAATAAGGATATGTCTATATACTAGCATTTTAACAAGCAAAAGTCAATAGTTATAAAACAATTTTGTCATATGTCAAATATAAAATAGCTTGTAAAATAAGGATATTTTAATAGTTCCTCATTGACAAATAAGGCTAAAATACCGCTAATTTAGTCCTTGTGGATAAAGTTTCAATAAATTGTCAGCTATCTTAAAAGCTTCCCCAGCCCCCATGGTTACAATAATATCTTTATTAGATAAAACCATTCCCTGAAGTTCTTTTTCTACAGCCTTAAAACTGTCAAAAGCCTTGGAATTATGGTCATTTTGATACTTATTTATCTCATCTGACAGAATTTTAGAAGAGATAGAACCATTATCTTCTTCTCTGGCATAGTAAATCGGTAAGATAAGTATTTTGTCTGCGTCACCAAAACTTTTTGCAAAATCATCAAGTAAAAGTTTTGTTCTACTAAACAAGTGTGGTTGAAATACAACTGTAATTTTCCAGCTGTCGACTTTTGGATAAATCTCTCGGAAACCCTCTAGTGTCGAAGAAATCTCTGTAGGATGATGGGCATAATCATCGTAAATTTTAGTTCCACTTCGTGTGCCACCTTTGTATTCAAATCTTCGCCAAGTTCCGGGAAATAATGAAAGTGCTTTATTTATATCCTCTTTTTTTACTTCAATTAAATCTGCCACTGCACTAGCGCAAGCTGCATCTTTTTTGTTATGAATTCCTGGAATTTTTAATTTTAAATCTTTATTAAAATAATCCTGATAGTTTATAATTTTTGCTTTTGCATCTTTTATCACATCGGAAATATTATTATCTTCCGGATTACAAACAATAAAACCGTCTTCCTGAACTTTCATAGTAAGCTCATGAAAAGCATTTTTAATGTCTTCTATGTCTTTGTAATAATCCAAATGATCAGCATCGATATTTACGATGACTAAAATTTTTGGATCTATGTTTAAAAATGATCTTCTGTATTCACAGGCCTCAACTACAAAATATTTGCTTTTTCCCGCAATAAAATTACTTTTGGTGCCTAAAAGCAAACTACCAACTATAACTGTCGGATCATTTCCGCTATCGCGTAAAATTTGAGCTATCATAGCTGTTGTCGTGGTCTTGCCGTGAGTTCCTGAAACTGCAATTGTGTATTTATCACGACTTAAAATATCCAACATTTGTGGGTAAGAACGAACATAAATTGTGTTCTTCCAGCCAGAGGCTGGTCCGCCTATGGCGGATAATTTCTTAAATAATTCTGGATCATAATATTCAATAGCAATTGTATAAACAATCAAATCAGTATTTTTGGGAATATTCTCAAACGATTGCCCAACAGTGATCTCTGCTCCAAGTTTTTTGAGCTCTTGAATAATTTCTGAATCCTGCATATCCTGTCCTGACACCTTTTTCCCATCATGAAGCATCATTCTTGCCACAGCTGAAATACCAATCCCACCGATTCCAATAAAGTGAACATTTTTAATTTTTGATAAATCTAGTTCCATATATTTCATTCTACCAGACAGAAGATTTCGTCTCTACTTCGTTTTCCGGCTTCCATGCTGGTGTTGTTATAAGTATCATTTTTAATTCACCTTTATAATAAATTCTGGTATTGGGTTCAATTGAAATCATGTCCCCTTTCTCTACTTTTACTTCTTCGTCATCTAGAAAAAAGGAGCCACTTCCTCCAAGAACAATATAAGTAAAGGTTGATTTTAAATTCAAAAATTCTTCATTATGCCCTTTTTCAGTAGAGACCAAAACAAAACCACAATCGTTAACATTTGGATAAACATCCAAACTTGCTCCAAATTTCCCCTTTTTTTGAACATCTATACTTTTAATTAGTTTGTACTTCATAAATTTATCTTAAATTATTAATAATCTTCATAAACAAATCATTACGTTCGTATTCGTTATTAAACATTCCAAAGGAAGCAAAAGCTGGAGAGAATAAAATAATATCCCCTTTATTCGCGTACTTTATTGCTTTTAACACCACATCTTTAAAATCCCTCCCTATTTCATTCGTAATTCGTAATTCGTAATTATTAATTAAATTCTCTGTCCCAGTTCCCGGAATCATCACAACCGCCTTGCAATTTTTATTCACAACTTTTATAAAATTATCTAACGAAAGCCCTTTATCTGCCCCGCCACAAATTAAAATAATATTTTTATTCTTTCCCCTTAATGCTTCTATTCCAGCAATTGTTGCATCTGGAGTTGTAGCATTATTGTCGTTGTAAATTTTTATGCCTTTATATGTTCTTAAAAACTGAAGTCTGCCCTCTATCCCTTTAAAATCTTTTATGACTTTTTTAATCTTTTCTATTTGAATATTAAATTGCTTGGCCACCTCAACTGCGCAAGCTAAATTTTCTTTCTGGTGTTCACCCGGAACAATAAATTCCCAGCCCTGTATATTTTTTTTATTTACTGTAATTAATTCGCTTTTCAAATCTTTTGGAATCAATTTTTTTACACCTGGACGAATAATTAAAACATCGCCTTTTTTCTGATATATAAAAATATTTGCCTTGTCGTTAAAATAATTTTCCATCGCTTTACTTGTGGTGAGCGAAGTCGAACCATAATAATTCATATGGTCAGGCATAAAGCTCGTGAAAACAGAAATATGCGGGGAAATTTTCGCTTCACCAAAACCTTGTAACTGCCAAGAGTCTAATTCACAAACTAAGATGTCCCCCGCCTGAATTTTTTTCAAAAGCGGTAAAGTTGCTATTCCGCGAACATTTCCGCCCAAAAAAACTCGTGGTTTCTTTGACCAAAACTTATCTTTTATCTTTCCTCGTCTCGCCGAAGCTTTAGCGAAGGCGGATAAAATTTCATATATAAGCGCCGTCGTCATTGATTTTCCCCTTGTGCCCGTCACCCCAATAATCATTACTTCTGGCGCTAATTTCGCAAACAAGGAAACATCCATTTCAATGGGAATTTTATTTTTTCTTGCTTCGGCAATGTATGGCGAATCAATTGGCACACCAGCTGATTTTATAATCATGTCTCTATTTCTAAAATCTTCTAAATGGTGTTCGCCCAATACAAATCTAATATTCTTAAATGTTCGGAGCTTTTGGAGCGACGACCTGAGCACAGTCGAAGGTTTCAAATCTGTCACAATTAAATCCGCTCCGCATTCCGCCAAGAATTTCGTATATCCTAATCCCCGCCCTAAAATCCCCAACCCCATGACTGTAATTTTCTTTCCCTTAAATTGTTCTTTGTAATTAGTCAATGTTTTTAGCTTTCTTGTAATGTTCTTCACTCATATAAGCTATTTGTGTGTCAGTATCAAAATACTTGCCTGATTCTTTGCATTCTTTTTCCCATTCGCCTGGCTGGTTAAGCCTCTCCTCCTCTTTAGCTACTTCTTCGGGATATTTTTCCTTTAAGCTTTGCATATCATCAATCCTTTTTTTAAGTGTATATTCTGGTATCCAAGTTACTGGTTGTTTTTGAAATGCGTTGGCTATCTTCATCGCCTTATTAGATACTTCGTCTACCGTTGTGGATTCAGATATGGGAATTTCAATTGCTAAAATATTTTTATCAAGGTTTTTTTGTAGTTTCCCATATTGTTGGCCAATTTTCTGGTTTTCTTTTGACAAACTATCAAAATAAATGTTTATATAAGCAGAACCACCTTTGATATCTTTTTGATTTGCAGAAGATGAAAATGTCTCTATATTTTTATCCCAAAAAATTTCACAGGCTTTTACTAAAGGTTGTTCAACAAGATCTTTTATTTGCTCTCTTTTTGCTATCATAGTAAACGTTTTACAAATAGCTGGTATTTCAGCCAATGAGGAAACTACTGGTTGTTTTTGTTGTTCTAAAGGATTTTTTTTCATATTTTTATTATAACAAATTCTTCTTCAATTCTTCCATATCGTTAAAGTGGTTTTTTATACCCTTAATTTCCTGATACTCCTCATGACCTTTCCCGGCACATAGAATTATATCTCCTTTTTGGGCCAATTTTACTGCCTTTTCAATTGCCTTGTGACGGTCAGGGATAATTACCACTTTTTTAGAGTCAGCTAAAGATAAATCAGTTTTCATTTCAGCGATAATTTTTTCGGGGTCCTCGCTTCTTGAATTATCAGAAGTAAAAATTGCAATATCTGACAAACTTGCGCCGATTTTGCCCATTATTCTGCGTTTTGATGAATCGCGGTCTCCTCCACAGCCAAATACAGTTATTATTTTACTATTTTCAGATTTAAAATCTTTTATGGTCAAAAGAACTTTCTCCAGAGCGTCCGGCGTATGCGCAAAATCAACAATTCCCGTAATGCCATTTTTGCCTTCAATGTTTTCAAATCGTCCGGCAACAGGTTCTAAATTTTTTATTATTTCTTTAACTTTTTCCTCATCAAATCCTAATAAAATAGCGGTTCCGTAAACTGCCAAAATATTATAAGCATTAAATTCTCCAATTAATTTTGTTTTTAATCTTTCGGAAAAATTGGCGGGATTTTTGAAACCATAAGTATATTTTTTTACTTTTATATTCTCTAAAATTTTCTTGCCATATTCGTCATCTATATTAGAAAGAGCAAAAGCATTTTTTGATAAATTTTGAAAAAACTTTTTTTTAGCTAAAAAATAATTTTCAAAACTTTTATGATAATCCAAATGGTCATGGGTTAAATTCGTAAAAATTCCGCCGACAAAATTGATCCCGGCTATGCGTTTTTGATCTATGCCATGAGAGGAAACTTCCATAAAAACATACTCGCATCCTTTGTCCGCCATTTCAGAAAGCAGTTTATTTAAAGGTATCGGACTGGGAGTAGTGCGCAATGCAGGTCTTCTTTCACTTACAATAATGTTTTCAACAGTTCCAATAAGCCCAGCTTTATAACCCAACTCTGTTGCAATTTTATATAAAAGTGTGGCTATGGTTGTCTTCCCGTTCGTGCCTGTCACCCCAACAATTTTAAGTCTTTTTGACGGATTGCCGTAAAAATGAAAAGCTGCTAATTTTGCAATCATCCGCCTTTTAATTTTTAAATTTTTTATCAAAGATTTCATGCATTCTCATAATAACCTAAATTCCTCCATAACACAAAACAAGACGACCGCATTATTTTATATCATCACCTAAATGTTTTTTCTATTAATTGAATTTACAGGATAATATGTTTCCAGAAAAAGTAAAAAATTATCTAAATACTCCTTTACTTTTTTCTTTGATATAACAGGACCTTCGACAGAACCTAGAAACATATTGGGAAAATCTTCTATAAATCCAGGATGGATTCTGCTAAATTCAAAAAATCCCATTTGTCCACAAATTTCTAAAAATATGCCAGCCACACCTATTACATCATTTACCTTTTTATGTTTTTGATTTCTAATATATTTATCATATTTAGGCATAACTTCTTTAAAAGCCCAATCTAAATACGGGTCAAGTTCTTTTTTCGCTCGATCAAAATGATCTTTCCATAATTTTTCTTCAGGAGTTAATGGTATTTCTCCTTTAATTTTTTTATCAATTTCTTGATCTTCCTTTAACATTTCATCAAAATATCTGTCTTGCGGAGATGTATCACCCATTATTTTTTGTGGAAAACAATTCCAAGCATCATTAAAAACCAACACAGCTTCATTCATGTCTTCTTCAGATATATTTTTGGGAAGCAGTTTAAAAATTCTTCCAAAGAATGCCTTACTAACCTCCTTATTTGGTAAATTAAAGTTATAAATAAAATCTTTTAACCAAATCAAGGAAATATGATCACCAAGATTTAATTTCTTAATAATTTTTTCTATTCGTTTTTCAACATCTTTTATGTTTAGTTTTTCAAATTTTAAAGTATTTAACACATATACAATTATAATATATTTTATAATAAATACAATTTCTATGATTATTAACACAAAATGAGACGACCGTGTTATTTTATATGATATCAAAAAAAACTACTCCAGATGAAAATACTTTCGTAATTTTTCATCATAATCTAAACTTTCTACCACTAAATATCTAATATTTTTTCCAAAAGATAAATCCGTTTTAAGTAATTCAATAAAATCGGCACATTCATAGGGGTAAATCCAAACACTGCGTTGAAGTTGGATAAATCCAAAATCTTTTATTTCATTTCGTAAAAGATTCCTTTTGTGTCTAGTATTTTCCCATACATCAAAAATAACTACCCTCCATTTGCCATCCCATTTACTATTTTTCTTTTTTCGAATAATTTGGTAATAAGACAACTTTCGTTCCCCTTTTTCAGTCAGTGACAAAAATTGTTTTCCGTTTTCGACATTTATTTTAAGAAAACCATCTTTTATAAGTTTTTTTGTTTTTTGATTTAAATAATATTTAAGATTATATTTTTTCTTCTTTTTTAAGAATGGCTTTAAGGCTTGAAGCGCATTGGGCGCGAGTACTGCAATAGCCAAAATTCCTGCAGTAGCAACTGTCATTAAAATAACTCTCTTAAAATCGATTTTATTATCCATGATCTAATCATAACACAAAATGATGCGGCCGCATCATTTTGTGTTAAAATTAGGAATTGGGTTTTATTAAAATTTCCTGATCAATTTTCTGAAATCTTTCAACTTCTTTACCATCTATGATAACATTTTCTAAAAACATTTCTCGGGGTCTTGCCCAAATAATGCCGTCTTCTAAATGCATATAAATAACCAACGGCTCGTGCGTCTCACTATGAAATGCCTCAAAAAGAACTCTTACTTTGGTCCCTTTATAATGTTTATAAACTGCTCCGATTTCTAACTTTTTCATAAAATTTTAGTAATGTTCAGGATTTAATAAATGTATTAATGCAGTTAATACTGCTTGCTTACTATAATCTTTCCTATTTAATCGTCCTTTCGTAAGCAAACCAACCATTCCCTCAGCCTTTCCAACATGTAAATTTCCAGTAAATCCTGCTTCTTTTGCAGCTTCATCAACTTCATAATCTTTACTAAAAAGTAAATTAACTATAGATTTGGGATATTCAAAAACTGAAGAACCACCTAAGTGAAATTTTTTACCGTCATAAATTGCGCACATAGTCACATCCATGTATCCACTTTTTGTATTCGAAACTTTCATCAAACCACTTTCAAGCCCTACGCTGATATCACAATTATCAAAAGCATTTTTTGCTCTGTTCATTGCGCCTTCTATTGTTTGTTCCATACTTTTTGGCTGTTTTGAAACACCAGAATCTACATCTACAAGTGATACTTCCGCTTCAAAAAATTCTGGAAAATCTAGCAATGTCTCTCTCACTGCCTGTACTTTATTCTGATTTTTTGTCCCAACATTTACTTTCAATTTATTTTTCATAATTTTTTAATTTTTGAAATCTTATCAATTGTAATCCATGCTGACATTGCACCAAATCCAGCTTTGTTAATATCAAATTGTTTTACTTTCTGTGGATTCTTCAGAAAAATAAGTATGCAATATTTTTTATCTTTAAATCTTTTGAAAAATTCGGGGATTTTATTTTTATCTATGCCGTCATCTTTTGCATATTTATTCAGTAAACTTTTCACTTTCTTCGGAGTCAAATCGGAAAATTGCATAACCTCGCTCACTTTCGCTTTTAATTTTACCGGCTCACCCGAATTTTTAAAATAAACTACTTCGCCTTTTTTAATTCTATCCCAGGGCCTGTATTTTACGGAATACCAGCGTGATTCAATTTTTTTCTGGCCAGTCAGAATTTTATCCGTCAGCCCCCAAGATTTTTTCATTATTGCCAGATGTTCCATATCATTTTATGCCCCATGGCATTTCTTGTACTTCTTTCCGCTCCCGCAAGGACAAGAGTCATTTCGCCCCACCTTCGCCAAGGCTTCGGCGGGCGAAGCAACTTTTTCATTTTTAACGTCTGAAAATTGATTTGGCTCATTGTGGCTTGTAACCAAAGTTTGTTTAGATTCCGTGGACTCGGCTTGCGTTCGACTACGCTCAGCACCTTCGGCATTTATAGTTTCAATAAGTGAAAGAACTTGTTCTTTAAACGTTTCTTCCATTTCCCTAAACATATGGAGTCCTTCTTTTTTATATTCAACAATTGGTTCTCGCTGACCATAAGCGCGCAAATTTACAGACGACCGCAAATAATCCATCGCCTCCAAATGTTCCATCCAAAGAGCATCGGTAGTATACAAAGCAATCCTTCGCACGGTTTCAAAAAATGCTTCATCGCCTAATTTTTCTTTTTTTTCTTTAATTATTTTTTCAGCTCCCTCCCTCTTTTCTGTTATTTTTTGAAGTAAGTTTTCAATTTCCTCTTTATTGGAACGCATCATTTTCTGACGCCTCTCATAAATAGATTGGCGCTGGTGATTCATAACATCGTCATATTCAAGAGTATTTTTTCTGGCATCAAAATGAAAACCTTCAATTTTAGCTTGAGCTCCTTCAAGAGTTTTCCCGACAAAACGATTCTCAATCGGAATATCTTCCGGAATTCCAAAACGTCCCATCATTGTTTTTATTCTCTCTGAACCGAACACGCGCATCAAATCATCTTCCAGAGAAACATAAAACTGCGTTCCGCCGGGATCACCCTGCCTGCCCGAACGTCCCCGAAGCTGATTATCTATTCTACGCGCTTCATGCCTTTCAGTTCCAAGAACAAAAAGCCCGCCAGCACTTTTAACAAAATCATATTCTTCTTTCACTATCGGATTGCCCCCGAGTTTGATATCAATTCCACGACCAGCCATATTTGTAGCAATAGTCACTGCGCCTCTTTTACCAGCTTGCGCTATTATTTCTCCTTCTTTTTCATGATTTTTAGCATTTAAAATAACATGTTGAACACCTTCTTGTTTTAAATAAACAGACAAAAGTTCATTTTTCTCAATTGAAATCGTGCCAATCAAAACTGGCTGGCTTTTTTCATTTAATTCTTTTATTTTCTTCGCAATTGCCTGAAACTTCCCTTTTTCTGTCTGAAAAATCAAATCTGAATGATCTTTTCTAATAATTGGGCGGTTTGTTGGAATTATTATCACGTCCAAACCATAAACCTTCAAAAATTCTTCCGAAGAAGTTTCTGCCGTACCGGTCATGCCTGAAAGCTTTTTGTAAAATCTAAAATAATTTTGGAAAGTAATTGACCCGGATGAACGAGTTTCTTTTTCAATCTTCACCCCCTCTTTTGCCTCAATGGCCTGATGAATCCCTTCAGACCAGCGCCTGCCTGGCTGAAGACGCCCAGTAAACGGATCAACAATAATCACTTCCCCTTCTTTTACCACATAATCTTTATCTCTTTCAAAAATAGCCTGCGCTTTTACGGCAGTTTCTAAGTGGTGCACATATTTAATGCCCTTTTCCGTATAAATATTCTGGATACCAAGCAAATTTTCTGCCTTAGTAATACCTTCATCGGTTAAAGTAATGGCTTTTAACTTTTCATCTACTTTATAGTCCGTGTCTTTTTTAAGCTGTTTAGCAATTTGATAAAATTTAATATAAAAATCTTCAGAATCACCGGAGGCGGAAGAAATAATAAGCGGAGTTCGCGCTTCGTCTATTAAAATGGAGTCCACTTCGTCGACTATAGCAAAATTATGTTCTCTTTGAACAAGATCATTTATTGAAGTTGCTAAATTATCCCGCAAATAATCAAAACCATATTCATGATTTGTACCATAGGTGATATCTGCATTGTATGCTTCTTTGCGGGAACATGGTTTTAAAAATTCATAGACAACTTTAAATTCTTTTATGCTTTCAGGTTCGTCTTCTTCCTTTTTTATATGTGTTGAATCATATAAATAAGAAACGTTTTGAGAATTTATCACACCGACGCTTAAGCCAAGAAAATTAAATACTTTTCCCATCAAGACTGCCCCCACTCGCGCAAGATAATCATTTACAGTTATAAGATGCGCGCCTTTTCCAGAAAGCGCATTGAGATAAAGTGGCAAGGTTGCCACTAGAGTTTTACCTTCACCAGTTTTCATTTCGGCAATTTTTCCCTGATGCAAACACAAGCCTCCAATGAGCTGGACATCGTATATTCTTTCTCCTAAATTTCTTTTTCCCGCTTCTCGAACCAAGGCAAAAGCCTCAGGCAATATGTCATCTAAGGTCTCGCCCTGCCTGCCGGCAGGCAGGCTTTTACTCAATCTACTCTTAAATTCTCGAGTTTTCTTCGGAAAATCTTCATCCTGCAATCTTGAAATATCCGCTTCAAGGACATTGATTTTATCAACAATTGTTCGGGTATTTTTAATGAATTTAGAACTTGTATCGCCAAATATTTTACTAAACAAAGCCATATTCTTATTTTAGCATAAAAACTAAAAAACTTCCGATTTTCGTCGGAGGTTTTTTAGAAGCGGGAAAAGATTATGCTCGCTTCTTTCCCTTTTTTACTGCCTTTTTTGCTACTTTCTTTTTTGCCATATAATTTGTCGCCTGTCCCGCCGAAGCGGGGCGCGTGCGAAATTAATTTTTTAATTGTAGTTTTGCAACAATCACGACCTTAAATATTTTTTAAAAAATATTTAAAAATAATTATTGCGGAGAACTAACTTAATTATCTCGCATATCAAAACATAAAACAATACTTTTTTCGCAAAACTGTGGATAACTTTTAATTTTTTAAATTGCAAAAAATATTTTTAAAAAATGTAAAATAAAAAATTGTTTTCATTTGAAGCGGGTGATGGCTAAACTCCAACATATGTGCCTATGTGAGTGCGATCACCCGCCGCAGATAAAAACAATTCAATGATTAAATTATAGCATATCTGTCGGGCTGCTGGGAATCGAACCCAGTCTACACGCACCCGAAGCGTGTGTACTACCGGTATACTACAGCCCGATTTTATTATTTAAAACATATTTGTTTCCAAAATATGTTCTGTCACATGATGCATTTTTGCGCCAACAGATTCGCAGTTTTGATGAAAATGAGAATCTTGTCTTAAGTCAAGAGAAAATTCAACGCTTGTCAGATAGATTTCTTTTTTGGGATTCAAGACAAAATTGGATTTTAAATAATGTGATGCGCCGATATGACTGTGAATATTTTTTGCCATGGCAATTAATTTTTCTTTTTCACTTTTAGAAAAATTACCTGCCGGAAAAGCGTAAACATCTTCGCCCCGAAAATTGCTGACTGTATGCATAAATGCATTTTTGCCAGAAATTAATTCCTCAACTAGAATACTCTTCTGATGTTTTGAAATATCTTCTATCGCATCTGCAAGTTCAGGAAAAGTTTTTGCCACATGCACGCCAGCATCCAAATCCAGAGTAAGAGATTTCACAATCCAGGGCGAAGGAAATTTTTCAAAAACTTCTTTGGCTTTTTTAAGCGCGTATTCATTTTTGGGTCCATCAAAATCTTTCTGATACAAAGGCAAGATTAAATGTCTTGGCATATTCACTTTAATCTTTTTCATATGGTCTCGCAACATTTCTCTACTATCTCCGATAGCTTTTGAAAAAGGTGAAACTCCAACATTTGGAATAGATAAGTTTTCAAAAATATTTGAAAAGCTTGGATGCGACACATTCCAAACCACATCAACCCTGTACATTAAGTCTGCAGGTTTTACTGGTAATCCACCAACATGCCAAGCTCCTTCTCTGTCTACAAAAATATCAATCGGCTTATATTTATCAGAAAAATTTTCAAGAATATGGGAAATAATCTCTCCGCCCCTTTGCAAAGAATTTTCATAATCATTTTCCCCTCCTCGCAATATTCCAACTCGTTTTATTTCCATAAAACTATTATATCAAAAAACACCCCGCTTACGCGAGGTGTTTTTTGTAGTTTGCTGTTCTATGTTTTGTTTCGTTCTATTAACTTAGGTCTTTCCCTTATTGTCAGATTCTTTTTAGGACATGGAATCATTGTCCATTGTGTAGTCAATTGAGCTACACAATACCGACTCAATAAGTCATCCGCATAAATACGAACAACGAGTTTCAAATTGAATTAATCCACGAGCAGCTTCCGCTACCCGTGCCTTGTTACGACTTAGTCCCTGTCACCGAGCTTACCTTAGGACCCGCTTATGCGGATACTTCGGGTACTCCCGGCTCCCTTGACTTGACGGGCGAATGCGATTTTTGGAACATTTCGCGTTTCCACGTAGCATGCGGATTTCCCGCACTACGCGAATTCGATAGTTTTTAAAACTAACGATTTTGTCCTTCATTTTATTCTTTAATAAAACTACTACGACTCAGCTGACTTCTCATGTGCATAAGTTTCCATTAACACACGAGATCTCCCACGGGTCACTCATAATTCTTTTCCATACATCCTATTTTGCTTTTAAAAGAATCTTCACTTTGCTCACCACCCTTTTGTCGGTTCAAAGCTCGATTCGCAATTTATTAATAGGCTATATTTTGCTTAGAGATCCTCCGGACCATTCCTCACGGAATTGGACCTATCTTTCAGCTACGCTCCGATTAACGGAGGGGTGGATTTTAACCACCTAGAACTATGCGCTGCCGGGCGCACTTATTTGTGAGTACAAGACTTGAGAACGTATTCACCGCGGTTTAGCTGACCCGCGATTACTAGCAATTCCAGCTTCATGAAGTCGAGTTTCAGACTTCAATCCGAACTGAGGCCATTTTTAAACGATTAGCTCAGAGTCGCCTCGTCGCTGCGCGTTGTAAAGGCCATTGTATTATGTGTGTAGCCCAAGGTATCAAGGGTCATGCTGACCTGGCGTCATCCTCTCCTTCCTCCCCGACCAAAATTTTCAAACTTAATTTAAAAACTTTGGTCGGGGCAGTCTCGTGTGACACTTATAACACACAACGAGGGTTGCGTTCGTTACCCCACTTAAGGGAACAATTCAAACCACGAACTGACGACGGCCATGCAACACCTGTCCTAGAGTCTTGCGAGGCCCCGCGTTTCTGCGGGCTTTCACTAGGATTTCTAACCTTGGTAAGGTTCTTCGTTTACCATCGAATTAAACCACATAATCCACTGCTTGTG
>Ga0265296_1001325_pt1 | contig 28893 bp, 29 predicted proteins | sample MunlanPumphouse1_FD_189073 | JGI IMG/M metagenome (GOLD analysis project Ga0265296, IMG submission 189073) | Groundwater microbial communities from a municipal landfill in Southern Ontario, Canada - Pumphouse #1 | ecosystem: Environmental > Aquatic > Deep subsurface > Groundwater | place... | reverse complement strand
CAATGGCTCGATCACCGACCACTCGAAATCCGTCAAATCAAACCGCGCCATGACCAGTCTCCCTTCATCGGAAGACTGAATCAGAAATTACCCTCTAGGGGAATCCTGTTTATGGGTATGTGACCTAGAGCAGCCCCATCGCGCGAAAGCTGCGGTAATCGGACCCGCCGATGATGATGTGATCGTGGAGCGCGATTCCGAGTTTCGCCGCCGCACCCGCGATGTCCTTGGTGATCGCGATATCCTGCCGGCTCGGCTCGGGGCTACCGCTCGGGTGGTTGTGGACAAGAATGATCGCCGAGGCGCCGAGTTCGAGCGCGCGCTTGATGACCTCGCGGACATAGATCGCCGACTGGTCGATTGAGCCTTCGCTCGCGAGTTCGTCGCGGATCAGCATGTTGCGCGAATTGAGATAGAGGACGCGAACACGCTCGACGTCGATCGGCCCCATATCGGCGCGCAGCCAGTCGAGCAGCGCGTCCCAGCTGGAAAGTAGCGGCTTGTCGCGAAATTCGCCCTTGAGCAGGCGCAGGCTCGCGGCCTGGACGATCTTGAGTGCGGCAATGCCGGTATCGCCGAGCCCGTCGACCCGGCGCAGCGATTCGGGATCGGCGCTGACAAGCTGCGCCAGTGAACCGAATTCGCGGAGCAGCGCTTTCGCGAGCGGCTTGGTGTCGCGGCGCGGGATTGCGAGCGTGAGCAGATATTCGACCAACTCATAATCGGCCAAGCCTTCGGCGTCGTCGAGCAGGCGAGCCCGCAACCGCGCGCGATGCCCAAGATGGTCCGGTGTATCCCCCATGGCACGGCAATAACCGCCTTGTGAGGCGCACTCAACGGTCATAGGGATAGGAAGATGGCGAACCGGACCAAATTCCTGCATCGAAACGGGATTTCCGGCGTTTGTGCCCTGAACAGGGCTCGGGTCGAGGGACGATTTTGCCGCCATGACGTCATCGGCCATATCCCATGACTGACGCGGAGCCGGTGCCGCCGCCGCGGTGGAAAGTCCGGACACTGCTGTTCAAGAAACGTTGGCTGACCGCGGGCGCTGTAATCATCCTCGTCGCAGGGGTCTGGATCGCGCGCGAGCCGATCGCCGATGAATTCATTCGCGACCAGCTCGAAAGCCGCGATGTTCCCGCGCGCTATGCGATCGACCGGATCGGCTTTCGCAGCGAACAACTGTCCGACATCGTCATCGGCGATCCAAAGCGCCCCGATCTGACCGCGAAACGCGTCGAAGTCCTGCTCGGCTATGGCTGGCGCGGCCCCTATGTTTCGGGAATCAACGCTGAGGGCGTTCGCCTCTATGGCCGCTTCGTCGATGGCCGTCTGTCGTTCGGCTCGCTCGACAAATTCCGCGACCCGACGAGCAAGGATCCGTTCGCCTTGCCCGACCTGTCGGTCGCGCTGCGCGATGCGCGGGCGCGCGTCGAAACACCGTGGGGCAATATTGGTGCGGCGCTGCACGGCGGCGGCAATCTGCGCCGCGACTTCACCGGCAAGCTCGCACTCGTCGCGCCGCGCATTGCGGCGGCGGGATGCAGCAGCGACAATATTAGCTTCTACGGCACGGTTCTCGTTCGCGATGTCCGGCCGCAGCTCGTCGGCCCCTTGCGCGGTGGTTTGCTGCGCTGCGCCGACGGGCATGTTACCGCCGCGTCACCGCAAATCGCGCTCGACCTTTCGCTCTCCGAAGATCTGCAAAGCTGGAAGGGCAAGGCCGACGCGAGCATCGCCCGGCTTGTCGCGGGACCCATCGCGGCCGATCGGATGGGCGTGATGGCCCGCTTCGACGGCACCGCGGTGCTGACAAAGCTCGACGTCGATGCCGACATGGCGCGCCTTCGCGGCGCCGATTTCGCGGCCGAGACGGTGAACCTCGAAGCCAAAGGCAGCGTCGGCAGCGCGGCGCCGAAGTTCGACGGGCGGATCCGTTTCGCCCGCGCCAGCGGCAGCGCGGACTTGCGCCGCTCGCTCGCCGAAAGCGCGCGCGGGCTGGCGGGCACCCCGGTGGGGCCGCTGACGGCGAAAGCTGTCGGCGCGCTGAGCCGCGTGCTCGCCGACGCGAGCGGCAGTGCGGGCTTTGCGCTCGCGGGCGAGGGACCGACGGCGCGCATCGACCTGATCGCGCCCGAACTGACGAGTGCGAGCGGCGCACATTTCACCGGCAGCGCGGACAGCCGTATCGGCTATCTCTATGGCGCCGACGAGCCCGCGGTGATCGCGACGGGACGCTGGAGCATCGCGGGCGGCGACCTGCCTTCGGGAACGCTGCGCCTCGATCGCAGTGCCGAGGGGAGGGTGACGGGCCTCGCCAGCCTCGATCCTTATAGCGCCGAAGGCGCGCGGCTGGCGCTGACCCCGGTGCGTTTTTCGGGCGGTGCGGGCGGTCTGATGCGCTTCGCAACGGCGGCGACGCTGTCGGGGCCGCTCGCGGGCGGACGCGTCGAGCGGTTGACGGTGCCGCTGAGCGGCTTTCTTGCCCCGACGGGAGCACTCGCGTTCGACGGCGGATGCAGCCGCGTCGCGGCCGACCGGATCGAGGTCAGCGGCTTCCGGCTCGGCCGCAGCGCGATCGACCTGTGCAGCCGCCCCGGCGCGCCGCTGCTCAGCGCCGGACCCGATGGACTTCGCGGCGCGATCCGCATTCCCGGCATTGCGCTGCGCGGGACGAGCGGCAGTTCGCCGTTCAGCCTGAAAAGCGGGGCAGCGAACATCGACCTGTCCGCCGTGCGCTGGACGCTTGCGTTGGCCGATATTCGGCTGGGTGAGGGCGAAAGCGTCACCCGCTTCGCCGCCGAAAGTCTGAACGGACGGGCAACGAAGCAGGGCATGACGGGCGATCTGCGTGGGGCTAGTGGCAAGATCGGCGCGGTGCCGCTCAACATGAGCGAGATTGCCGGGCAATGGCGCTTTGCGAATGGCGCGCTGACGCTCGACGGCGGTCTGCTCCTTACCGACGCCGCGCCCGATCCGCGTTTCTTCCCGCTCATCAGCAATGATGCGAACCTGCGCTTTGCGAACGGGATGATCGAGGCGAAGGCGGGGTTCAACGAACAGAAGACGGGAACGAAAATCCTCGACACGGTCATCCAGCACCGGCTGGCCGACAGCAGTGGTTCGGCGGACCTCGTCGTCAGGGAGCTGCGCTTCAACGAGGCGTTCCAGCCCGACCAGCTCACCAGCCTCGCGCTCGGTGTTGTCGCCAATGTGCAAGGTTCGGTGGTCGGCGACGGGCGGATCGAATGGACCGCCGACGGCGTCACGAGCCGGGGCACGTTCGCGACCGCCGACGCCAGCCTCGCTGCGGCGTTCGGCCCGGTGACGGGGCTGACCACGACGCTCAGCTTCGACGACCTGATCGGCCTCAAGTCGGCGCCGGGCCAGATCGCGAAGATCAAGGAGATCAACCCGGGCATCCCGGTCGTCGACGGCGAAATCGAATATCGGCTGCTCGGCGACAACCGCGTCCGCGTCGAGGGTGGAAGCTGGCCTTTCGCGGGCGGCAAGCTGCTGCTCCATCCGACCACGCTCGATTTCAGCGCGACCAACGCGCGGCGGCTGTCCTTCGACATCGTCGGGGTCGACGCCGCGGTGTTCCTGCAAAGCTTTGGGTTCGAGAATATCAACGCGACGGGCGTGTTTGACGGGACATTGCCGGTGGAATTCGACGGGATGGGCGGGCGCATCGTCAATGGCCGCATCGATTCGCGCGCCGGCGGCGGGACGCTCGCCTATGTCGGCGAATTGTCGAACCGCAATCTGGGCGTGATTGCCAATTTTGCCTTTGGCGCGCTGCGCAGCCTCAAATATGATGACCTGACGATCATCCTGAACGGGGACCTCGACGGCGAAATGGTGACCGATATCCGCTTTGGCGGCGTGGGGCAGGGGGAAGGCGCGACGCGTAACTTCCTGACCAACCAGGTTGCGAAACTGCCGTTAATCTTCAACGTGAAGATCACGGCGCCGTTCCGCCAGCTTTTGACATCGGCGAAGGGCTTTTATGACCCGTCGCTGCTTATCGAACAGAATCTGGAATCCCTGCTTCGTGCACAGGACGAAGCCGGTGCGCCCAAAACCGTTGTTCAGCCCCCAGAAAGCGAGCCCATGCAATGAAGATTCTCGACAAAGAAGCGAGGAGGCGGACCATTGGCGGTCGCTATCTGGTGGTGATGATTGGCGGATCGGTGCTTGCGGGTTGTGTCCAGATCGATACGCCCGACAAGCCGATCGAGATCAATCTGAATATCAACATCCGCCAGGAAGTGGTGTATCGGATCGATGGCGACGTGAAGAAGCGGATAGAACAGAATAGCGAGATATTCTGATAGGGAATGAAGATGATGATGGACATGAAACATTGGAAACCCGCCGGATGGACCATGGCTGCACTTGCGATCACGGCAACGGTTGCCGTCGCGGTTCCCTCGGCGATGGCGCAGCGCGACCCCGCCTACACTGCGGCGCGTGCTGCGGGGCAGATCGGTGAGCAGTCCGATGGTTATCTTGGTTTTGCAACGACACCGACCCCGGCGATCCGTGCCCTGGTCCAGGATCTGAACATCAAGCGCAAGGCAACCTATACCGAAGGCGCGCAGTCGACGGGCACCACAGTCGAACAATATGCCTTCACCAGCGGCTGCAATCTGATCGCCAAGACCGCGCAGGGCGAGAAATATCAGACGCCCGGCGGCGCCTGGAAAACGCGCGATGGCAGCCCGCCCGAACGCGACGCGCGCTGCCCGTAAACGAACAAGCCGCATAATAGGGCCTACGGGCCCTCAGATGCCGCCGCGCCCCTAAACGCGGCGGCATTTTTGCGCGCCTCGGCGGCGACATTTTTGTGCGCCTGCGCGATCACTATTTTGTGCACCTGCGCACAAGCATTGACTTAATCGGGTGTCGTTCCTAAACGGACCGCGCCTTAGGGGTCCCCCGAATTTTCGGGCCTTTTTCGTGGGTGGCGCCGAATCTTTTTCGGTACTGTTTCAGGAGGATGGCGAAAATGACGGGGAATGGCAGCGATCCGGAAGCAGCTTCGGAGGATTCGCGCCTGGTCTCGCTCGAAGAGCGATTGGACCGGGCCGAAGCCGCAGAAGCGAAACGGACCGCAGTGAACGCCGGACCGGAGACCGATGCGAATTACAAGCTCGGTAACCGCGTTCTGGCCGAACTGCTGGGCGGTATCGGTGGCGGCGCCTTGGTCGGTTGGACGATCGATCATTTTGCCGGCACCGCACCCTGGGGCCTGTTGGTGGTACTGTTCCTCGGAATAGTCGTCGCCTTCAGAAGCATATTTCGGATAGCGAATATCCGGCCTGTTAAGCTTGATGAAGCTGGGCCGGATTGAAGCTGAATTACTGGGATTTAGGCGAGGTATCGCGTGGCGGATCAAGGCAAAGTGGACCCGATGCACCAGTTCGAGGTGCAGAAGATGTTCGACATGTTCCATGTCGGCAATCATGAGGTTGCCTTTACGACCAGTGCGATGTGGATGGTCATCGCCGGCCTTCTGCTGTGGGTCTTCATGATCGGCGGGATGAAGCGTCAACTCGTTCCCGGCCGCTGGCAGGTCGCGGTCGAGGGCTTCACCGGCTTCATTTCGGGCATGATGAACGCGAATATCGGCCCCGAAGGCCGCAAATATACGCCCTATGTCTTCTCGCTCTTCATGTTCATCCTGATGCTGAACGTGATCGGCCTGATGCCGCTCGGCCTGTTCGGCGTGCATCCCTTCACCGTGACGAGCCACTTCACGATCACCGGTTTCCTCGCGATCCTGAGCTTCTCGATCGTGCTGATCGTCGGTTTTTGGCGCCACGGCCTGCATTTCTTCTCGCTGTTCGTCCCGCACGGCACGCCCTGGTGGTTGCTGTGGCTGATCCCCGTGATCGAGCTGGTGTCGTTCCTCGTCCGTCCGTTCAGCCTTGCTCTCCGACTGTTCGTCGCGATGACCGCGGGCCACGTGCTGATGAAGGTGTTCGCCTCGTTCATCATCGACGGGATCGCCGCCGGTCCGGCTGTCGGTCTTGGTGTCGGCATCCCCAGCATGGCGCTGATGGTCGGCATCAGCGGCCTCGAGCTGCTGGTCGCGGGTATCCAAGCCTATGTGTTCGCGCTGCTCACGTCGCTCTATCTGAACGACGCGGTCAATCTGCACTGATATTTCAACTGTATAATCAACGTTTTTCCCAAGGAGTATAAAATGGACGTTCAAGCTGCTTCGCTCATCGGCGCCGGTCTGGCCGCTATCGGTGCCGGTATGGCCGCCATCGGTGTGGGCAACGTCTTCGGTAGCTTCCTCGAAAGCGCGCTGCGTAACCCGGCTGCTGCCGACGGCCAGCAGGGCCGCCTGTTCATCGGCTTCGCGGCTGCCGAACTTCTCGGTCTGCTGTCGTTCCTGATCGCGATCCTGCTGTACCTCAAGGCAGCCTGATTTCGTCTGCGGGGCCGGCGCGCTAAAAGCCGGCCCCGCGACTGCTTTTCTTTTGTCGGTCGAGTAAATCCATGCCTCAAATCAGCCAATTTGCTGAAAGCTGGTACGCCGCATCGCAGATTTTCTGGGTGCTGCTGACCTTCGGCTTCGTCTTTTTTGTCATCGGCCGCGGCATGCTGCCGAAGATCGAGGCGACGGTGGACGCGCGCGACCGCAAGGTGGCGGACGATCTGGCCGCGGCGAAAGCCGCGCATGCCGCCGCCGACAACCTCGAAGAAAGCTACCGCCAGCAAAGCGACGCAAGCCGCGCCGCTGCGCAGAAGGCGGTGGTCGACGCGAAGGATAAGGCCGCGAAAGACGCCGAAAAGCGTCTGGCAAAGGTCGACGCCGAACTCGCCGACAAATTGTCGGCGGCCGAAGCCGACGTCAACGCGGCGCGCACCTCGGCGATGGCGGAAATCGAATCGGTTGCGGCCGAAGCAGCGGGCGACCTCGTCGCCAAGCTGTCGGGCGTCAAGGTCGCTGCGGCGGATGCCAAGGCGGCGGTGAAGGCGGTGCTCCATGGCTGATTTCCTGATGATCCTGGCCAAAGGGGCGGCTGAACCGGCATCCTTCGGTATCCTCACGGCGACCACCTGGGTTTCGATCGCAATGGCGATCTTCATCGCCATCCTGCTGTGGAAGAAGGTGCCGGCGATGATCGCGGGCATGCTCGACAACAAAATTGCCGAGATTTCGAAGCAGCTGAAGGAAGCCGAAGCACTGCGCCTCGACGCCGAATCGCTGAAGGCCGAATATGAGGCGAAGCTCGCCGCCGCCGCCAAGGAAGCCGACGAGATGCGCGCCCGCGCCGATGCCGAGGCCGAAGCGCTGGTGGCGAAGGCCAGGACCGACGCAACCGCGCTGATCGCGCGCCGCAAGCAGATGGCCGAAGACCGCATCGCCGCGGCCGAAGCCGGCGCGCTCGCCGAAGTCCGCGCCGCGGCCGCCAAGGCAGCGACCGATGCGGCGGCGAAGCTGATCGCCGACAAGCATGACGCCGCGGCCGACAAGGCGCTGGTCGATCAGGCGATCGCGGGCGTCGCCAAGGGCTGAGCCTTTCGACATCGACGACAACAGAGCGCCCGTGGACTGCCGCGGGCGTTTTGCTGTCGATGGCCGTAGCGGTGCCGTTGCAATGAAAGACTATTCAAACTCGGCGGTTGCGACGCCTGCGCTATTATAGACCGGCCCCTCCTGCGCGACCGCGAATTTCCGGCTCGACGCCTGGGTCAGGCCATAGCCTGAGATATGTGCCAACATTCCGCGATATTGGGCGCCGACGAGGTGGGTGGCCAAAGCGGTTTCGCTTTCCCATTCTTCGAACACATGGACGCGGGCCGGATCGTGCGGATCGGCGGTCCAGAAATAGCCGAGGCATCCGGGCTGCGCCTGCGCGCCTTCGATCCATCCCCTGGCCCCCGCCAAGGCTTCATCGCGGCGCGCGGGATCGAGATCGACTTTCGCTTCGACGACAATCTTCATATGGCAATTCTCCCATCATCGCAGGTCTGTACCCGAGCCGCGCCTTTCATTACGCCCCTTCGCCGCGCTGGAGGGCGCGGAAACGGCGGCTGGCAAAGAGCCATCGGCCGTCGATTTTCACGCAATCGTCGGTATATTCGCCCAGTTCACGGTGAACATGGTCGCCGCGCCGGTACGTTTCCGACGTATAGGACCGCATCGTCGCGCAGTCGTTTTCGATGGTCATCGCCCCCGGCCAGGCGCGGAAAACGATGCCAGGAAAGCCTGTCATCGCGGTTCGCCAGATTTCCACGATTCGGGTTTTGCCCGCAAATTCGCCAAAGCCGGGCAGAACCCAAGTGGCGTCGTCGGCCCATGTTTCCGCCCATGCCGCGGCATCGTTGCGGCACACCGCGTCGGCGTAGCAGTCGAGCAGATCGCGCAGCGCAACGCGATCCTCCAGCGGGCCAGTAAAGGTCATCTTCGCCTCCCATAAGACACGCAGAGTGTCGGTCGTCAGCGGCTATTATGCGTCGCCTGGCCCTGCACGAGCACTAGTCATTGCGCTAAGTCGCTGCGGGGGGAGCTGGTCAGAATTTGATCATGATCCGCCGCGCCAGCGCTGGCGAGATGCTGTGGACCAACTGCAACATCTTCACCATCCCGGCGTTGACCTCGCTCTTGCCGGTACGGATGCCGCGCACAATCTCGGCGGCGCAGTCGTGCGCGCTCATCTTCTTGCCCGCGCGGCCCGCGGTCATGCTGGTTTCGACGACGGGCGGCAGCGCCTCGATCACGTGGACATAGCTGTCCTTGAGCAAATGGCGGATCGCTTGGGTGTAGCTGCGCAAGCCCGCCTTTGTCGCGCAATAGATCGAGCCGCCGGCCCGCGGCGCGATGGCGAGGCCGGAGGTAATATTGACGATCGCAGCCTCTGGCTGGGCGCGCAGTATCGGCAGCAGCCGGGTGCAAAGCGCGATCGGCGCGTCGAGGTTGGTACGGATACAATGCGCCGCGTCAGCCAGCGTCGCGGCATCGTCCAGATCATAGGCGCTGCCGACCCCAGCGTTGTTGACGAGCAGCGCCAGCGGTTTGCCCGACAAGCCGTTGACGACCGCATCGATCCCGGCTGGCGTCGACAGATCGCCCGCTATCGTACCGAAACCAAGCGCCGCCATCGCCTGCAATTTCTCGGCCGAGCGACCCGTCACGATCACGTTGGCGCCCGCGCCCTGCAGTTGCAGCGCGATCTCGCGCCCGATGCCGTCGCTGCCGCCGGTCACCAGCGCGAGCTTTCCGCGAAGTTCCATAAGACCCCTCCTATGTTTTACTTCGCGCACTATGGCGGGTCGCACCGCCATCGCCTACATGCAAAATCATGGCTCGCCCGAACGCTCCCGACCGATTCAACGAAGAAAAAGCGACCTATGTGATGCGCGGCGGCGACGGGGAGGGCGACCAGCCCGACCTCGAGCGCGGTGCCGAGGCGATCCGCAGCGTCGTGCGCAAATTGCCGACGCGTCCCGGCGTGTACCGCATGCTCGATGCGCGTGGCGACGTGCTCTACGTCGGCAAGGCGCGGGCGTTGAAGAACCGCGTGACCAATTACACGCAGGTCGCGCGCCTGCCGCAGCGGCTCCAGCGCATGGTGTCGCAGACGCGCGCGATGGAGATCGTCACGACGACGAGCGAGGCCGAGGCGCTGCTGCTCGAGGCGCAACTGATCAAGCGTTACCGTCCACCGTATAACGTGCTGCTCCGCGACGACAAAAGCTTCCCCTTCATTCTGTTGCGCACCGACCATGCTTTCCCGCGCGTGCAGAAGCATCGCGGCGCGCGGCGTGCCAAGGGGCGCTATTATGGACCGTTCGCCAGTGCCGGTTCGGTCCACCAGACGCTCAACGCGCTACAGAAAACCTTCCTGCTGCGCAGTTGCACCGACAGCTTCTTCGCCAACCGATCGCGGCCGTGCCTGCTGTATCAAATCAAGCGGTGCAGCGCGCCGTGCGTCGACCGCATCTCGAAGGAGGATTATGCTGGGCTGGTGAGCGACGCGCAGGATTTCCTTGAGGGGCGCTCGACCGCAGTCCAGAAACGGCTGGGTGCCGCGATGACGCAGGCCGCCGAGGCGATGGATTACGAGCAGGCCGCAGTGCTGCGCGACCGGCTGAAATCGCTGACCTTCATTCAGGGCAGCCAGTCGGTGCATGCCGACGGACTGGGCGACGCCGACGTCTTCGCGCTCGCGGCGAAGGGCGGGCAGCTGTGCATCGCGGGCTTCTTCATTCGCGGCGGGCAGAATTGGGGGCACCGGAGCTTCTTTCCCGCGCATATTTCGGGGGTGCCCGAGGCGGAGGTGATGGCGAGCTTTCTGATGCAATTCTACGAAGGCGTGCCGCCGCCGAAGCTGATCCTCGTCGACCGCGAGCCTGAGGAGTGCGCGCTGCTCGCCGAGGCGCTGGGCGAAAGCGGCAGCCGCAAGATCGAAATCAGCGTGCCGCAGCGCGGCAATCGCCGCCGCCTGCTCGAACAGGCGGTGCGCAATGCTGGCGAGGAGCTCGACCGCCGGCTCGCCGAGAGCAGCAGCCAGGCGAAGCTGGGGCGCGAGTTGGCCGAGTTGTTCGACCTCGAAAATCCGCCGCGGCGCATCGAAATCTACGACAACAGCCATATCCAGGGCACCAATGCGCTGGGCGCGATGGTCGTCGCGGGGCCCGAAGGCTGGATCAAGGGCGCGTATCGCAAGTTCAACATCAAGCGCGCCGAAACGCAGCCGGGCGACGATTTCGCGATGATGCGCGAGGTGTTCGAGCGCCGCTTCGCGCGCGCGATCGAGGAAGATCCCGAGCGCACCAAGGGCGAATGGCCCGACCTGGTGCTGATCGACGGCGGCAAGGGGCAGGTGTCGGCGGCGGGTGCGGTGCTTGCCGAACTTGGTATCGACGACCTGACGTACATCGGGGTCGCCAAGGGGCCCGACCGCAACGCGGGACGCGAGACTTTCTATCACCCCGACGGACGCGAATTCACGCTGCCGCCGAACAACGCTGCACTTTTCTACATCCAGCGGCTGCGTGACGAGGCGCACCGCTTCGCGATTGGCGCACACCGGGCGAAGCGGTCGAAGGCGATGGGGGCATCGCCGCTCGACGAGGTTCCGGGGATCGGACCGTCGCGCAAGAAGGCGTTGCTGATGCACTTCGGCACCGCGCGCGCGGTGCGCGGTGCGAGTCTTGAGGATTTGCAGAAGGCGCCGGGCGTCAGTGCGGCAGTCGCGCAAGCTGTGCATGATTTCTATCATTCGGGACGGTGAGGGGATAGTTATGGATTTTGCAGCAGCGATGCCGCTCGCGGGAACGCTTGGGGTCACGATCGAGGAAGGCGGAAAGGACCGCGTTGCGGGCAAGCTTCCCGTGCGCGCCGAAATCTGCACGGCGGGCGGGATCGTCCATGGCGGCGCGATCATGGCCTTCGCCGACTGCCTCGGCGCGGTTGGGGCGTTCCTGACCTTGCCCGAGGGCGCAAACGGCACGACGACGATCGAGAGCAAGACCAACTTTCTGGGCGCCGGGCCGGTCGGATCGGTGCTCATCGGCGAGGCGACCCCGGTGAAGATCGGCAAGCGCCTGTCGGTGTGGCAGACGCGCATCCGCACCGAAGATGGCGCCGAGGTCGCGCTGGTGACACAGACGCAGATGGTGCTTTGGCCAGCCTGACCGCCGATGCCATCGTCTGCGCGGTTCGCGCGCATGGCGAGCATGGCGCGATCCTGCGCGCGCTGACCGAAGAGGCGGGGCTGGTCGCGGGCTATGTTCGCGGCGGTCGGTCGCGACGCCTGCGGCCGATCCTGATGCCCGGCAATCTGGTTGCACTCGAACTGCGCGCGCGGACCGAGGAGCAGCTTGGCGGCGCAACCGTGGAGTTGCTGGAAAGCCGCGCGCCGCTGCTTGCCGAACCGCTGGCGGCGGCTGCGATCGACTGGGCGACGAGCCTCACTGCGTCGACTCTACCCGAAAGCCAGCCTTATCCGGCGCTCTACTCGGCTCTGTCGGCCGTTCTGGACGCGATTGGAGTGGCCTCTTCGGCGCGGCAATGGGCTGCGGCGCTGGCGCGCTACGAGTTGCTGCTGCTCGCCGAATTGGGGTTCGGGCTGAACCTCGAAGAATGCGTGGTGACCGGCGCCCGCGGCGATCTTGCTTTCATAAGCCCTAGATCGGGCGGTGCGGTGAGTGTCGGCGCTGCGGCGGGTTATGAAGAACGGCTGTTTCGCCTGCCGCCTTTTCTGCGGGGCCATGATGCGAGCCCGTCGATGGCCGACGTTCTCGACGGCTTGATCATCACCGGCCACTTCCTCGACCGCGACATCCTCGATGGCCGCAACCGCGACTTGCTGACCGTAAGGGAAAGATTGGTCTCCCGGCTGGGCAGGGCGGTTGCGTGACGCGCCGCCGCTGTCTAAGCGGCTGGCGAGACACGAAAGGGCGACACGTTGAAAATCCTGCTGCTGGCTGGCGATGGTATCGGTCCGGAAATCATGGTGGAGGCCGAGAAGGTCCTGACCGCGCTCGCATTGCCGGTAACGCTCGACCGCGCGCTTGTCGGCGGCGCAGCGTATGAAGCCACAGGCCACCCGCTGCCCCCCGAAACGCTCGCGAAGGCGAAAGCCGCCGATGCGCTCCTCTTTGGCGCCGTCGGCGATCCGCGCTTCGACAATGTCGACCGCCATCTGCGCCCCGAACAAGCGATTCTCGGCCTGCGTTCCGAACTCGGCCTGTTCGCCAACCTGCGGCCCGCCAAGCTGTTCGCTGGACTCGAAGACAGTTCGGCGCTGCGGCCCGAGGTCGCGTCGGCGATCGACCTGTTGATCGTCCGCGAACTCAACGGCGACGTCTATTTCGGTGAGAAGGGCACGCGCACGACCGCCAGCGGCGAGCGCGAAGGCTATGACATCATGTCGTACAGCGAAAGCGAAGTGCGCCGGATCGCGCATGTCGCTTTCCGCGCGGCACAGGGGCGGGCGAAGCGGCTGTGCTCGGTCGACAAGGCGAACGTGCTCGAAACCTCGCAGCTGTGGCGCGACGTGGTGATCGAGGTCGCCGCCGATTACCCTGACGTGGCGCTGACCCATATGTATGTCGACAACGCCGCGATGCAGCTTGTGCGCAACCCGGGCCAGTTCGACGTCGTCGTCACCGGTAACCTCTTTGGCGACATCCTCTCCGATCAGGCGTCGATGTGCGTCGGCTCGATCGGGCTGCTCGCCTCGGCGTCGCTGAGCGAGGGCAAGCTGGGATTGTACGAGCCGATCCACGGCAGCGCGCCCGACATCGCGGGGAAGGGCGTTGCCAACCCGCTGGCGATGATCCTGTCGCTCGCGATGCTGCTGCGCCACTCGGGCGGCGACGAGGCGAGCGCGGCGCGGATCGAGGCGGCGGTGGCCAAGGTGCTGGCGGATGGGTGCCGCGGCGCCGATCTGGGGGGCAATATGGGAACGGCGGCATTGGGCGATGCGGTTGTTTCGGCTTTGAACGGATAGACAAGATGAAAAAGACGACGGGTTTCGACCGCAGCAAGACGAGAAACTGGCACCCCGCGACGCAGGCGGTGCGCGGCGGGACGTGGCGCAGCGAGCATGGCGAAACGTCGGAAGCGCTTTTCCTGACCTCGGGCTACACCTACGACAACGCCGAGGAAGTCGCTGCACGCTTTGCGGGCGAAGAACAGGGAATGACCTATTCGCGGCTGCAGAACCCGACCGTCGCGATGCTCGAAGAGCGCATCGCGCTGATGGAAGGCGCCGAGGCGTGCCGGACGCAGGCGACGGGCATGGCCGCGATGACCACCGCCTTGCTGTGCCAGTTGTCGGCGGGCGACCATATCGTCGCGGCGAAGGCCGCCTTCGGGTCGTGCCGCTGGCTCGTCGATCATCTCTGCCCGCGCTTCGGCATCGAGACGACCGTCATCGACGGCCGCGACAATGATGCGTGGGAAAAGGCGATCAAACCGAACACCAAGGTCTTTTTCTTCGAAACCCCCGCGAACCCGACGATGGACATCGTCGACATGAAGCATGTCTGCGCGCTGGCGAAAGCGCATGGCATCACGACCGTGGTCGACAATGCCTTTGCGACCGCGGTGCTTCAGCGCCCGATGGATTTCGGCGCCGATGTCGTCGCTTACTCGGCGACCAAGCTCATGGAAGGGCAGGGACGTGTGCTCGCGGGCGCGGTGTGCGGGACCGAAAAGTTCATCAACGACGTGCTGCTGCCGTTCCAGCGCAACACCGGGCCGAACCTGTCGCCGTTCAACGCGTGGGTGGTGCTGAAGGGGCTCGAGACGCTCGACCTGCGCGCGCGGCGCCAGTCGGAAAATGCGCTCGCGGTCGGCAAGGCGATCGAAGGCCGCGTTAAGCGGATGCTTCACCCAGGGCTTGCCAGCCATCCGCAGCATAATCTGGCGCTGAGCCAGTCGAGCGCGTGCGGGCCGATCTTTTCCTTCGTGCTCGATGGCGGCCGCAAGCAGGCGATGGCGTTCCTCAACGCGCTCGAACTCGTCGACATCAGCAACAATATCGGCGATTCGCGCAGCCTCTGCTGCCACCCCTGGTCGACGACGCATTATGGCGTGAGCGAAGAAGCCCGTATCGACATGGGCGTCGTCGAGGGTATGCTGCGCATCAATATCGGCCTCGAAGATCCGCGCGATGTCATCGCCGATCTGGACCAGGCATTGACCAAGGTCGGGCTTTGAGCGACGCTGGCGCGATGAACACGATGATCGACTCCTTTTTCCCCTTTGCGGCGACCACCGGGTCGATCACCGTGCGCGTGGCGGTCAGCTATTTGCCCGAACAGTCGCATCCGGCGCTTGGCCGCTGGTTCTGGGCCTATCATGTCCGCGTCGAGAATCATGGCGAGGGCGCGGTGCAGTTGATCAGCCGCCATTGGCGGATCAGCGACGGGCGTGGCCAGATCAGTGAAGTCGAGGGCGAAGGCGTCGTTGGCGAACAGCCGCTGATCGTCCCCGGCGGTGCGTACGACTATGTTTCGGGCTGCCCGCTGCCGACCCCCGAAGGGTCAATGGTGGGGAGCTATGCGATGGAACTGGGCGACGGATCGCAATTGCTCGTCGCGATCCCGCATTTTCCGCTCGTGGCGCCTGCGACCGCGTCATGAAGCGCACCCACCTGCCCCTGAACGCCCTGCGCGTGTTCGACGCCGCTGCGCGGCACCTGAGTTTCACGCGCGCCGCTGACGAACTGGCGGTGACCCCCGCCGCGGTTGGCCAGCAAATCCGCGCGCTTGAGGATATGCTCGGCGTCGTGCTGTTCCGGCGCACGCCCAAGGGGCTTGAGCTCACCGGCGAGGCCGATGCCGGGCTCGACGCGCTGCGGCAGGGCTTTTTGCAATTCGAAGAGTCGGTGCGCGCGATGCAGGCGGGGCAGTCGTCGCAATCGCTGACGATCGCCGCGCCGCGCGACCTCACCGCCAAATGGCTCGCGCCGCGGCTCGCCCGTTACAGCCAGCAGGCGCCCGACGTGCGCTTCACGCTCGTGTCGGCCGACAGCGGCATCGATTTCACCGAGGCCAACCTCGATCTCGCGATCTTCTGGACCGACGGCGCCGGTGAGCATGAGGGCGTGGCGCTCGCCGATGCGCTGATGGTCACCGTTTCGGGGCCGGGGAGCAGCAGCGACACTCGCATCGCGTGGCCAGGCTGCCCGGTGGCCGACGGCGAACCCGCGCTGCGCCTCGGCGATGCCGGGCTCGCGATCGACGCCGCGGCCAATGGGCTGGGACAGGCGAATGTACCAGCGATGCTCGCCGAAGCTGACATCGCCTCGGGACGTGTCCGGCAGGTGGGTGAAACGGTCGCGGCGAAACGCGGCTACTGGCTCGTTGCCCCAACCCCGCAATGGCGACAGGCGAAGGTCAAGGCGCTGGTTGCGGTGCTGACCGCCTGACCCGCTACTTCGCGGCCAGTGCCAACAGCCGGGTGACGAGCCCGGCCATCCTATCGGTATCGATATTCGCCGTGACATTGTTCCAGCTCGCGGCGACGACAAACCATTTTCCGTCCGATTTGCGCTGGCCGAGCAGGCTCATCGACAAAACGCCATTCTCAGAACCGCCTTTATAACCGAGATATTTCCAATCGGCCGCCGCAACCGGACCGACGCCATTGTTGATCGCCATCGCGGCGAGCAGGGTTTTCGACTGGCGTGCGCGTAGGTCGACCATCAGCCGCGCAATATCGTTCGGGCTGGCGAACCATCCGAGGCTGTCGATGAAACGCGGGCCGTCGGTAAAGCTGATCCCGTCGACATTGGCGAGGGTCAGGCGGTTCTGGTTGCTCTCGATCAGTTTGCGCTGTGCGGCATCGTCGCCCTTGATAAAGATGGGCCGCAAATCATTGAAATTATTTCCCTTGAGGGCAAAGGCTTCGACCGTTGTGAGCAGCGGGATGTTGCGTGACGGATCGCTGTGCCCCGTGCTCTTCATCCGCGCTTCGATCGGCGCGCGGCCGATCAGGTGGATCAGCGTGTCGGTCGCGCCGTTGTCGCTGACCGAGATCATCCAGTTGGCAAGCGTCTGCAGCGTCACGGGCGTTTCGGCGGGCCAGTTCGCGGTCCCCGCCGAGGAAAAGCTGAAATGCGACAATGGTACAACGTCGGACCATTTGCGCTTGCCGGCGGCGACCTGCGCCGCGAGTTCGCCCAGAATATAGAGCTTGATCGTCGATCCGACCGCGAATTGCCGATCTGCGTTGGCGGAGGCGAGGGGGCGGATGCCGGCTTCGCCCAGTTCGGCGACGAGGAAGCCCGTTTGCCCGGGCAGCGCGGCGATTTCGGCCACGACCTCGTCGAAGCTGTCCTTAGCCACGGTGACGCCAGTGACGCGCAGTCCCGTGACGCGCTCGTCGGCCGCTACGCCGACATCCAGCAGGACGGTTGCAACACCCCTTTCGAAGCGTAGCAGGACAGTTCCCGAACGGCCTCTGGCCGGGGTGGCCCTGTCGATGGCGACTGGTTTGCCGTATTGCGCGATCAGGCTGGAAGTGAAGGTTTTGAACTGAGCCTCGGGGATGGCCTTCTGAAACGATGGGTCGAAATAGTCGGCAAAGGCGATCTTGCCGTCCAGCAGGTCGACGAGCTGCGCCGCGCGTTTGTCGAATGCGCTGTCGGTCGCTGGCGCCGATGCCGGCGGCTGGAGCGCGAGCGCCGCCGACGGTGTGCCGAGCGCGATGATCGCCGCGGTCGCTGTCGATGCGAGCAAGCGGGTCATCTTCACTTTCCTTCCGTTGCGGCGTCGAGCCGGGCGATCTGTTCGCGGAGCATGGCGGCGGCGCGGCGTTTGAGCAACCAGATGCCCAGGATGACGAGTGCGGGAATAGCTGCAAGGCCGTGAAACTGTCGTCGTCTGGCATTTTAGTCGGCCGCGGCGCGACTTTCTGACAGTCGCAGGCGATTTTTTCGTCAGGCGTCGATGGCCGCCTCGTCGAGCGTCGCGGCATTGGCCTGGATGAACTGGAAACGGTGCTCGGGATGCTTGCCCATCAGCCGGTCGACCAGATCCTTGACCAGATGCCGCTCTTCATATTCCTGCGGCAGCGTCACGCGCAGCATCGAACGCGTCGCCGGGTCCATTGTCGTTTCCTTGAGCTGGTTCGGGTTCATCTCGCCGAGGCCCTTGAAACGGCCGACGTCGACCTTCTTGCCCTTGAACTGGGTCGCCTCGATCTCGGCGCGGTGCGCATCGTCGCGCGCATAGACCGAGGTGTTGCCCGAGGTGATGCGATAGAGCGGCGGCTGCGCCAGATAGACATGCCCGCGCCGTACGATGTCGGGCATTTCCTGGAAAAAGAAGGTCATCAGCAGCGTGGCGATATGCGCGCCGTCGACGTCGGCATCGGTCATGATGACGATTTTTTCGTAGCGCAGCCGGTCGGCGTCGCAATCCTTGCGCATCCCGCAGCCGAGCGCGAGGGCGAGGTCGGCGATTTCCTGATTGGCGCGGATCTTGTCGTTGCTGGCGCTCGCGACGTTCAAGATCTTGCCGCGGATCGGCAGGATCGCCTGCGTCTTGCGGTTGCGCGCCTGCTTCGCGCTACCGCCGGCGCTGTCGCCTTCGACGATAAACAATTCCGTGCCTTCGGGGCCGTCATTCGCACAGTCTGTGAGCTTACCGGGTAGGCGCAGCTTGCGGCCGCTGGTTGCGGTCTTGCGCTTGACCTCGCGTTCGGCCTTGCGCTTCAGCCGTTCGTCCATCCGGTCAAGGACGAGGCCGAGCAATGCACGGCCGCGGTCCATATTGTCCGACAGGAAATGGTCGAAATGGTCGCGCACCGCATTTTCGGTTAAACGCGCCGCTTCGGGACTCGAAAGCCGGTCCTTGGTCTGGCTCTGGAACTGCGGATCGCGGATGAAGACCGAGAGCATCATCTCGCCGCCGTTGAACACATCCTCAGCGGTGATCTGCGCGGCTTTCTTCTGGCCGATCAGCTCGCCAAAGGCGCGTAAACCCTTGGTCAGCGCCGAGCGCAGGCCCGCTTCATGCGTCCCTCCCGCGGGGGTCGGGATGGTGTTGCAATACCAGCTATATGATCCGTCAGACCACAAAGGCCAGGCGATCGCCCATTCGGCGCGCCCCTGATCGCCAGGAAAATCCTGCCGTCCGACGAAAGGTTCGGCGGTCGCGCATTCGCGCGTGCCGATCTGTTCCTTGAGGTGATCGGCAAGGCCGCCGGGGAACTGGAAGGTGGCCTCGGCGGGGGTATCGTCGCCGATCAGCTCGGGCGCGCATTTCCAGCGGATTTCGACGCCGGCGAACAGATAGGCTTTCGAACGCGCCATGCGATACAGGCGCTGCGGCTTGAACCGCCCATGATCGCCGAAAATCTCGGGATCGGGAACGAAGCTCACGCTCGTCCCGCGCCGGTTCGGAGTCGGGCCGAGTTCTTCGAGCCCGCCGAGCGGGGTGCCGCGCGAGAAGCGCTGGCGATAGAGCTGCTTGCCGCGCGCGACCTCGATTTCGGTGTCGACCGACAGCGCGTTGACGACGCTGACCCCGACGCCGTGTAGGCCGCCCGAAGTCGCATAAGCCTTGCCCTCGAACTTGCCGCCCGAGTGGAGCATGGTCATGATAACCTCGAGCGCCGATTTCCCTGGGAATTTCGGATGCGGATCGACCGGCATGCCGCGGCCATTGTCGACGACGGTCAGCCGGTTCCCGACGTCGAGTTCGATCTCGATCCGCGTTGCATGACCGGCGACGGCTTCGTCCATGCTGTTGTCGATGACTTCGGCGGCGAGGTGATGCAGAGCGCGTTCGTCGGTGCCGCCGATGTACATGCCGGGACGCCGGCGGACGGGTTCCAGCCCTTCCAGCACCTCGATCTGCGAAGCGTTGTAGCTCTCGGTGGCGGGGTTCGCGGCGTCGAACAAATCGTGACTCATGACCCAGCTATAGGGGGGCGCCAAGGCGGCTGGCAAGGGCGCTTTTCGGTGGCTGTGCGGTACTCGGTTCGTCCTGTTTCGGCGCCGGAGTGGAACCTTAAATGCGCGCGGGGGTTTGGATGCCGACTGGAAAGTCATTCAAAAAGTGGAGTAAAAAATGAAAAATCTCTCTCTCCTTACCGCCCTTGCGGCCACCGCGATCGCTATGCCCGCTATGGCGCAGGACGGCCGCGACACCTCGCAGGATTTCAACGGACCCTATATCAGCATCGGCGGCGGCGGGACGCTTCAAGGCAACGACCGCGGCGAAACGCTTGTCTTCGATACCAACCGCGACGGCGTCTATGGCGACCAGGTGACCACGTCGGGCGGCGCCAACGCCTTTTCGCCGGGATTCTGTAACGGCGCCGCGACGGGCACCGCGAACCTCGGCTGCCGCAACGACAAGGATGGTCCCGAATTCTTCGGCCGCATCGGCCTCGATCAGCGCATGGGCAATTTCGTTGTCGGCGCGCTTTTGGAAGGCGGCCGCAGCGTCGCGCGCGACAGCGTCAGCGGCTTCTCGAGCACGCCCGCGAGCTATACGATGAGCCGCGAGGCCGATTATCAGGGCAGCTTGCGTGTCCGCGCCGGCTACACGCCCGGCGGCGGCGCGCTCTTCTATGTCACCGGCGGCCCGGCTTACGCGCGCCTCGACAACAAGTTCGTGACCTCGAACACCGCGAACAGCTTTGCCGACAATGGCAAGACGCACGCTTGGGGCTACGCGGCGGGCGGCGGCGCAGAGCTGATGCTCACCAACAAGATCGCGGTCGGACTGGAGTATCTCTATTCCGACGTGAAGGACGACGATTACCGAGTGAACGTCGGACCGGGAACCGCGCCGCCGACAAATCCCTTCCTGCTGAACGGCGGGGGCACGGATATTCAGCGCAGCGGTTCGCATTTCCGGACGCACAGTGTCCGCGGGAGCATCAGTTACCGCTTCTGACCTCTTGGGAGCGGGAACGGGAGGCGTCGGGTCGAAAGACCCGGCGCCTTTCGCCTATCTGATCGATGGCGCCGCGAAAATCGCGAAATTGCCGTTCGCGCTGCTGACGAGGCGGCCATCCTGATAGAGCCGCGCGTCGATATTGGCGATCCGTTTGCCCTGGTGAAGGACGGCGGCCTCGCAGGTCAGCCGACCTTCGCGCACACCGACATGATAGTTGAATTTGATCTCCAGCGTTGCGCAGACCAGTCCGTCACCGAGCATGCTCATCAGCGCGCCGCCCATTGCGGTGTCAGCGAGCGAATAGGCAACGCCGCCGTGCGCGACGCCGTTCGGGTTGAAATGGCGTTCGCGTTCGATGTCGATCGCCATCGTGCAACGCCCGTCGCCGCGCTCGACCATTTGCAGGCCGAGCGCGCGCGCGAACTGGAAATCCTGGCCGAACGGCCTCACCGTACGCGTCTTAACGAACCCGGGGACCACCGAACGGCGGGGGCGGGGGCGGGCGGCGCGTGCCGCGCGGCAGCTGTGCCTGATAGGCGCGGCCGCAATGCTCGACGCAATAGGGGAAACCGGGGTTCACCGCTTCACCGCAGAAATGGAAATCGGGCTCGCCCGGATGCCCCATCGGCCAGCGGCAGATGCGGTCGTTAAGGTCGAGCAAGGTCGTCTTGTCGGCGATCTCGGGGCTCGGCTTTGCGGGCACCAGCCGGCGCGGCGGCGCGGGGGGAATCGGCGCCTGCTGATCGCCGGGTCCTTGGCGGATGAAGCCGCCGGGGCCAATCGAAACGATACGCGGCTGGTCGGCCTTTGGTATGACCTCGCCCAATCCACCGTCGGCGTTCGGCGTGTCGACAACCGCCCGGGCTTCCTGTTTCGGTGCAACCGCAGCGGGGCGCGGCGCCACCGGTACGGTCGCTCGCGGCGCGGAAACGGGGGCTGCGGGTTTCGGCGTAGCGGGCGCTGCCACCTTGACCGGCTTCGCCTTCTCGGTCGCCTTGACGGGCGAGGGGCGCGATTTCAGGCCGAGGCGATGCGCCTTGCCGATCACCGCATTGCGGCTCACGCCGCCGAGTTCATCGGCGATCTGGCTGGCGGTCAGCCCTTTTTCCCACATGGTGCGCAGGCTTTCGATGCGCTCGTCGGTCCATGACATAATCTATTCCTCATCATTCACGCTGCGGGCGGTCAGGCGATCCGCATTGTCGATCCTTTCGGGACCGGCATTCAGTCGTTGCCCAGCTTGCGGTAAGATCGGGGAGGCGATAGGCGAGAACGCCATGAACAGCCAGCCCCAAATTTCGCGCCCCGACTCGACAAATTCCGCCGCGACTCCAACCTTTGCCGAACCCGGCGTTCCCCATATTCGAACGCTGAACGTGCCCGGCATGCACGCGCTATATGTCAAGGAGGTGCGGCGGTTTTTCAAGGTCCAGCTGCAAACAATCTGGGCCCCGGCGATTACCACCCTCCTGTTCCTCGTCATTTTCACCGTCGCGCTGGGCGGCGCGGGGCGGACGGTCATCGGCGTTCCCTTCGCCGATTTCATCGCGCCCGGCCTCATCATGATGGCGATGCTGCAGAACAGCTTCGCCAATTCGAGCTTTTCGCTGCTCGTCGGTAAGATCCAGGGGACGATCGTCGATTATCTGATGCCGCCGCTCGCCGTCGGCGAATTGATCATCGCGCTGGTTGGCGCCGCGATCACGCGGTCGGTCCTTGTCGGCCTGGCGCTGTGGCTCGCGATGCTGCTGTGGCCGGGTGTGCATGTCATGCCAGATCATCTCTGGGCTGTCGCCGTTTTCGGCGTGCTCGGCGCATCGATGCTCGGTTTCCTTGGCCTCATCACTTCGGTCTGGGCCGAGAAGTTCGATCATGCCGCCGCGGTGACCAATTTCGTCGTCACCCCGCTGGCGCTGTTGTCGGGAACCTTCTACTCGGTCGACAAGCTCGCGCCGTGGTTCCAGACGATCGCACACGGCAACCCGGTCTATTATGCGATCATGGGCTTTCGCTACGGCTTTATCGGCACGGTCGATTCGACGATTTCCAATCCGGTGCTGACCGCGGTTCTCGTGCTGATCGGCGTGAATATCGGACTGGGCCTGCTGACTTACCGTCTGCTTGCCTCGGGGTGGAAACTGAAAGCCTGATGCTTCTAATCCTCCCTGTTGCGCAGCAATGGGGAGGGGGACCGCTCGCGTAGCGAGTGGTGGAGGGGCCGTGTCCGAGCCCCTCCGTTAGCGCTTCGCGCTGCAACCTCCCCATGCCTGCGGCACAGGAAGGATCATTTTTCATTTAATGGCGATGGATGGCGCGGACGCGGTAGCGGCCGCGTTCCAGACCCTCGAACATCGCGTCGATCTGCGGATGGTCGATCGGTCCGCTGTCGCCATCGGCGACCAGATTCTGCTGGCTGACATAGGCGATGTACGACGAATCGCCGTTCTCGGCGAGCAGATGGTAATAGGGCTGCTCTTTCGCCGGGCGAATATCCTCGGGGATCGCCTCATACCATTCGTCGCTGTTCGCAAAGACCGGGTCGATGTCGAACACCACGCCGCGAAAGTCGAACATCCGGTGGCGCACGATATCGCCCGGCGCGAAACGCGCGCGGCCGATGAGCGGTGCAGTAACGGTGGCGGGAAGTTCGGAAGTGGATTCGGGCGTCATAGGACCAATCTATGGCAGTTTACGCACGTTTCAAGTCCGTTACATTCCAATTCGGCTGTGGCTTGCCGAATCGGGCTGTGATCAGCGTTACAGATGCATTGGCGATGCGGGCTAAAATAGCTCTTCTGGCTTTTGCATATCCCATTCGGGTTGTGGGCCGCACGATCAGGGGAGACGCATTATGACGGACGTATCACCCAATAGCGCCGGTCCGGCTTCGGGCATTATCCAGCGCGCGAAGGACATTCTTCTCAAACCCAAAGAGACATGGCCGGTCATCGCGGCCGAGCCGGCAACAGTGCAATCGATCTATGTGCCCTATGTGCTGGTACTGGCGGCGGTCGGCCCGCTCGCTGGATTGATCGGCGGGCAGGTGTTCGGGTTCACCATGCTTGGCGTGACCTACCACCCGCCGCTAGTGGGCGCACTGGTGTCGGCGGTCGTCTCTTATGGCTTGTCGCTCGCGACGATTTTCATCCTCGCGTTGGTCATCGACGGCCTCGCACCGAACTTCGGCGGCCAAAAGGATCAGGTCCAGGCGCTGAAGGTCGCGGCTTATTCGGCGACCGCTGGCTGGGTCGGCGGTATTTTCGGGATTCTGCCCGCGCTCGGGGTCATCGGCCTCTTGTTCGCCCTCTACGGGCTTTATCTCCTGTATCTCGGCCTGCCGGTGCTGATGAAGGCGCCAGAGGACAAGGCGCTCGGCTACACGGTGGTCGTGGTCATCGTTTATATCGTGCTGTTCTTGATCGTCGGCGCGGTCGTCGCGGCGCTCGCCGCGCCGTCGCTCATGACAATCAGGTAACGGCCGCCCGCAGGCTGCCCCGGTCGTGCACCGGGGCGGCTTGCTGTGGTCGAAAATGTAGAAAAATGGAGGAGAGTGAGGGATTCGAACCCTCGGTACCGTTGCCGGCACTTCGCATTTCGAGTGCGACGCTTTCGACCACTCAGCCAACTCTCCTCGCTGAGAGGAGACGCCCCTAGCGGCGGTCCGAACGTCTTGCAACCCTCTCGTCACAAAATTACGGCCCGCCGCGGGATTATAAGGATAGCTCAGGGTTTGTCGGCTTCCCACCAATAGGGCTGGCGCTTGCGCGTTCCCGTCTCCGCCTCGTTCATCGTCAGCGGATCGTAAAGGCGTCCGCCGAGCATCACGCGGTGAATCTGCTCGGTATTGCGGATGTTTTCGGTGGGGTCGGCGTCAAGGATCAACAGGTCGGCGAGCTTGCCCGCCTCAAGCGAACCCACATCCTTCGCATAGCCCAATGACGTCGCGGGCATGATCGTCGCGGCGCGCAGCGCATCGATATTGCTCCACCCGCCGCGCACGAACGACCAGATTTCCCAATGCGCGCCGAGCCCCGATTGCTGGCCGTGCGCGCCGATCGAGACCATGCGCCCCGCCGCGGCGATCTTGCCCGCCTCGCGCGCCGAATCATCGTCGACATAATCGCCCTCGGGCGCAATCACACGGCGCTTGTTGTTCGCTGCGAGTTCGGCCGGCGGCGCGTGGCGCGACAGGATCGGATGCTCCCAGACGTTGGTGTGGGCACGCCAATAGGGATCGCCTGCGGGTCCGCCATAGGTCACGACGAGCGTCGGCGTGTAATCGACCTCAGTCTGCCCCCACAGCTGGACCAGATCCTTGTAGAAGATGTGGAGCGGGACATTGTGCTCGACGGTCGAATTGCCGTCCTGGATCAACGTGACGTCCTGCGTGAACAGCGAGCCGCCCTCGGGCACCACCGTCATGCCTTCGACCTGTGCCGCCTTCACAACCATCTGCCGCTGGTCGCGGCGTGGCTGGTTATAGTTTTTGACGCTGTGCGCGCCCTGCGCCTTCAACCGGCGGACGTGGGCGAGCGCGTCGTCATAGCCGTTGATTTCGGCATAGATCCCCGACGCCTTGGCACCATAGATGACTTCGCCAGTCGAGAAGATGCGCGGCGCGAGAATCAGCCCGGCGCGCTGCATTTCGGACGAGACGAAAATCTCCGAGGCGCGCGACGAGGGGTTGTGGCTCGTCGTCGTGCCCATCGCGAGATTGACGATCTCCGACCAATTTTGTTGCGGCACCAGTTCGTCGTCACCGTGCGAGCCGTGCGCGTGCGCGTCGACGAAGCCGGGGACGATCGTCTTGCCGGTCGCATCGACGGTTACGGCGCCCGCAGGGACGGTGATCGCGCCCGCCGGGCCGACCGCGGTGATGCGGTCGCCGTCGATGACGATCGCGCCATTCTCGATCACGCCGCCGTCCTTGTCGGCCATCGTCACGATTTTCGCGCCGGTGATGACGACGATGCCCTTATGCTTCGACGCCGCCTGCGTCATCGACAGCGACACACCATCGGTTGGCGGAGTGAATTTGGGCGCCTTTTCGTCGACCGGCGCGTTCGTGAAGAAGCTCGCCAGATCGGCACTGAACAAGGTCGCGCCGCGGCTCCAGTGGAGGCGGCGGCCGCCGTCGGACCAGTGCATATATTCGGCGCCGCTGCCGCTGACGCGGGTTACGGGGAGCGCGCCGCTCTTGGTGCCGAGCGAGACATCCTGTCCGCCGGGCATCAGCGGGGTGACATAGGCGTCGTAATTCTGCCGGAACGCCAGCGTGCGGCCGTCGGGCGAGATTTCATAGTCGCTGACCAGCTCGCCGTTGGCGTGGACGCGCTTGTCCTGGCCGTGCAGGTCGGTGCTGACGAGTTGGCTCTTGCCGTCGCCGGCGGTGACCATGAATACGCGGTCGCTGGTTGCAGCGAATTGCGGCTTGGCGCCGTCGCTGCTGATCCGTTCGGTGGTGCCGCCGCTTGCGGCGATGCGGTAGACGCCCGGATCCTCGCTCCAGCGCGCCGAGGTCAGCCCGCCGCTGCCGCGCCGTTCGAACACGATCGTCTTGCCGTCGGGCGAAAAGCGCGGTTCGGCATAATGGCCCGGGGTGTTGGTCAGCTTGCGCGAGGTGCCGCCGCCCCCGCCAACGACATGGATTTCGCCCATGCCGCGGTCGGTCCAGCGCACGAAGACGAGCGACTTGCCGTCGCGCGACCAGCTCGGCCACAGCTCCATCGCGTCATCCTTCGCCGCGGTCAGCCGCCTTGCGCTGCCGCCGGTTGCGGGCTTGACCCACAGCTTGCCGAGCGTCTCGAACACGACGCTGCGCCCGTCAGGCGAGACCTCGGCCCAGCGCGGCATTTTGGTTGTGAAGCTGTCGGGCGCGACTTCGACCGCCGGGTGCGTCGCATCGACGATGGTGCGGTCGTCGTTGACGCTGAACGGGATGATCCGCGCGTCGCCGCCCGCGCCGCTCACGCGGCGGAGCTTGCCGCCGGCCCAGAAGACGATGTCGCGGCTGTCCGGGGTCCACGCCATGTTCGGGTAGACGCCAGTCACCGCCCAGGTTTCCTGCACGTCCTGGTCGAGCGCGTCATAGATCTTTTTCTCGGTGCCCGAGGCGAGATCCTTCACATAGAGCTTCGACTGGGTTCCCTCGCGGCGGACGAAGGCGAGGCGCTTGCCGTCGGGCGAAGGGGTCGGGCGGACCGCGCCGCCGGGCCCCGAAGCCGCGGTGCTGACCTCCCCATCTTCGAGGCTGTAGCGTTCGATGTGGAAGAGGTCGGTGTTGCTGTCCTGCGCATATTCGAAGATCGGACCCGGCGTGACGTTGCGCGTATAGAAGACGCTCTTGCCATCGGCGGCGAAGATCGGCTCGCCGAGTTCTTTCTGATGCTTCTCGTTGGGTTTCTTGACCAACGGCACGCCGGCGCCGCCCGAGACATGGTATAGCCACACCTCGCCGGTGCCGAGTGAACGGCCCGTCGTGAAATGCTTCTTGGCAACGATGAACTGGCCGTCGGGGCTCCAGCTCGGCTGGTTGAGCAGGCGGAAATCCTCTTTCGAGATTTGCCTTTTGTCGCTGCCGTCGCGGTTCATCAGCCAGATATTGTCGCCGCCCGCGCGGTCGGAGACAAAGGCGATGCGCTTGCCGTCGGGCGAGAAGCGCGGCTGATGCTCATAGGCGAGTCCCTCCGCGATCCGCGTCGGCGTGCCGCCCTCGATCGGCATCGTGTAAATATCGCCGAGCATGTCGAACGCGATCGTCCGCCCGTCGGGTGCGACATCGACATTCATCCAGCTGCCCTCGTCGACCGACAGCTGGACCTTGCGCGTCGCGAGTCCGGGCGGGGCGTTGACGTCCCACTTGTCGGGTTTCGCGTCGGCGGCGGGAGGAGAAGTCGGCGCGCTCTGCGCCCAGACCGAGGTTGAACAAGCCAAAGTCGCCGCAAGGGCGAGAGCGAAGCGCGCCATGAAATTATCCCCGTTTGAAATTATGTGCCGACCATATGGTTCGCCCGCGAACATGCAAGCGGCAGCTTTCGACGAAGGCGCTGGCAGGGTCGACAAGCGGCTGCTAGCCCGGTCGAAAGAACGGTTGGGAGAGCGAAGCGTGCCGCTGCAGGGAATCAAGGTACTGGATTTCGGCCGCTATATCGCCGGCCCCTATTGCGCGGCTTTACTTGCCGATTACGGCGCCGACGTCATCCGCATCGAGGCGCCGGGGGGCAATGACGATCGCTATACGGTGCCGGTCGCGGCGGATGGGTCGGGCGCGATGTTCATGCAGATGAACCGCGCCAAGCGCTGCCTGACACTGAAGCCCGGAAGCCCGGAGGGGCGCGAAATCGTTCGCCGGTTGGTCGAAACCGCCGATGTCGTGATCGCGAACCTGCCGCACGATGCGCTTGTCAAACTGGGGCTCGATTACGACAGCCTCGTCGCAAACAACCCCCGCGTCATCTTGGCGACGGCGTCAGCATTCGGCAGCGAAGGGCCGCTCGCGAGCCGCGTCGGGTTCGACGCGGTCGGGCAGGCGATGTCGGGGACGATGCATCTGACGGGCACGTCCGACCAACCCTATCGCGCACAGGTCAATTATGTCGATTTCGGTACGGCGCTGCACTGCGCGTTCGGCGTCATGCTGGCGCTGCGCGAGCGCGAGGCGACGGGCAAGGGGCAATGCGTCTCGGGGTCGCTGCTGGGCACCGCGCTCGCGATGTCGAACGCGCTGACGATCGACCATGCGCTGAACGGCATCGATCGCCAGCCGATCGGCAACCGCGCCTTCAGCTCGGGGCCGACCGATGTGTTCCGCACGCGCGATGGCTGGATCCTGACCCAGATTGTCGGTGCGCCCATCTTCGCGCGCTGGTGCGAACTGGTCGGGCAGCCCGAATTGGTGGGTGATCCGCTGTACGCCAGCGACATTTTGCGCGGCGACAATGGCGCGGAATTGAGCGCGATCATGCAGCGCTGGTGCATCGAACGAACGAGCGAGGAGGCGATTGCCGAAATGGCCGCGGCGCGCGTCCCCGCGGCACCGGTGCTGCGCGCGGGTGAAGTGCTGGCGCAGCCCCAGGTCGCCGCGATGGGGCTCGTGGAGCCGGTGGCCTATCCGGAGACGGCAAAAGACATTCCGGTCATCCGCGCGCCAATTCACCTTTCAGTCAGCGACAAGGCCGATCCGCAGCGCGCGCCGCAGGTCGGCGAGCATAGCGACGCGATCCTCGCTGAACTCGGCTATGACGCCAAAGCCATTTCGGCTTTGCGCGCAGCAAAGATTATTTGAGCCGGGGAGGGTGGACAAACGGCGATCGTCACTTAAGTTACCGGTCAGTATAAAAGTCAGCCCAGGAGTTTCCGATGACCGATAACAGCGAATATGTGCCGCCGAAGATCTGGACCTGGGACAAGGAAAGCGGTGGGCGTTTCGCCAATATCAACCGTCCGATCGCGGGGCCGACGCACGACAAGGATCTGCCCATCGGCAAGCATCCGCTC
>Ga0265296_1001324_pt1 | contig 28908 bp, 24 predicted proteins | sample MunlanPumphouse1_FD_189073 | JGI IMG/M metagenome (GOLD analysis project Ga0265296, IMG submission 189073) | Groundwater microbial communities from a municipal landfill in Southern Ontario, Canada - Pumphouse #1 | ecosystem: Environmental > Aquatic > Deep subsurface > Groundwater | place... | reverse complement strand
CCTTATTGTAGAGAAAGATATAGCTTCGGATGAACAGGTCATTATCAGCGATTGCGATATGTTTTTTAGCGCGCTTCCTTTATTTGAGGCAATAATTAAAGTCAGGGATGACGCTTCGGTGTGGGGTATTCTGCCTTATGTAAAGCGGCAAGACAATCAAAATAGCTGGAGCTACCTAGATTTGGACAAGGGCGGCCGGGTAACTAAGGTAAATGAGAAAGATATCAAAATGTTCAATGACGGTTGCCCGGGTATAGTCGGGGCCTATACCTTTAACCGCTGGAAATATTTTACCCAGGAAGCAAGAAAAATGATTGAAGAGGGCGATCTGGCGGGAGAGGAAAATAAGAAAGAGTATTATCTGTCCAAGGTTTTTGCGCGTTTTATTGCTTCAGGAAAAAAAGTTTTGGGGGTTGACACATACCCTTCCTGGATATTGGGCACGTTGGAGCAATTTAAAGCATTTGAACAATTATTAACCGCTAAAGAGGTTAGGCAATGATAGAAGTGGATAAATTCATCTTCCGGCAGGATTTTAACCGCGAAGAATATATAATTGCGACTTATCAATTGGAATCAATCGCCAACCTCAATCTTTATGAAGTTTCTAAGGCCCTTGCCTTAGGGCAGAGCATCGGTAATCCCGAGATCCGCTCTGTTTATGAAACTGAAGAGTTGTTTGAGCGCGCTTCGGTAAAGATAAACGCGGCCCCCGATGAGCTAAAAAAGCAAAAGAAAGGTTTGGTAAAATTTGGGTTTCCGTTAGTAAATTTGAATATTAAAGAAGACGGCATAAGCCAATTATTATGCCATTTGATGGGCGGCCACCTTGATATTGATGCCATCAGGCAGTGCAGGCTTCTGGCTATTGAATTCCCCAAAAAATTTTTAGAAGCGTTTAAAGGGCCAAAGTTCGGCATCCCGGGAATTCGCGAATTTACCAAGGCGCAAGGCAGGCCTATTTTAGGGGGTATAATCAAACCCAAAGTCGGCCTCTCTAAAGAAAGATTGCTGGACATAGTTAAAGACCTGCTTGATGGAGGGGCAGATTTTATCAAAGAAGACGAGATTATGTCCAATCCTGCTGTATGCCCTTTTGAGGCAAGGGTAGAGTATATTATGCATTTTATAAATAATTACCCCAGGAAAGTGGTTTATGCGGTATGCATAAACAGCGATTATCCATTTTTTTTGGAGCGGGCGAAGAAGGTCTCTGCCCTGGGGGGTAATTGCGTGCATTTAAATATTTGGGGAGGGCTTTCGGCGTACAGGGCGCTAAGGGAATTAGACCTGCCTTTGATGCTCTTTCTTCAAAAGAGCGGTGACCGTATTTTTACCAGCGAAAGGCACGATTTTTATGTCCACTGGAACGTGGTTTGTAATTTGGCGCGGCTGATGGGAGTGGATTTCATTCAGGCAGGGATGTGGGGAGGGTATTCTCATAATGAGGAATTTGCCTTACGCGAAGTGATTAATATATTGACCGGCAAAAATAGCGCTTTTAAGCCGGTCTTGCCTTCGTTAAGCTGCGGCATGCATCCGGGCTTAGTCAATGCTATCTTAAGTAAATTTGGCAGTGATGTGATGTTGAATGTCGGAGGGGCTATCCATGGCCATCCTTCCGGCTCCAGGACAGGGACAACGGCTATGCGCCAGGCCATCGGCCTCTCGATTGAGGGTAAGTTTAGCCGGGAAAACTTTTCTAAATATCCGGAATTGAATGAGGCAATAAAGAAATGGGGGTATATTGAGTAAAGGAGGCCTAACGGGATGAAAATTATAGTCCCTATGGCGGGCCCGGAAGGAGGAGTAGAAAGAGAATTCAAGGAATTCAAGAATCTCATTGAAATATATAAAGTCCCTCTTATAAAGTATATTGCCGACAGCCGGCCTTATGGCCTATCAAAAGCGGTTTTTATACTCTCGGAGGAGACAAATAAAAAATATAATATAGGCGCCAGATTAAAAGATATTTTAGGGAAGGATATAGAGATTTTTATTCTTGATAGGCCAACCGAAGGCTCCGCTTGTTCTGTCCTGGCCTATTTGGAACATTCAAAAATAAAAGAGGATATCCTTATTGATTTAGCCGACCAATACCTATGTTTTGATAAAGGTTTTCCCGATTTTATTGAACAGAATAAACGCAAATTAACAGGCATTATCCCCATTTTTAAAAGCAGATATTGGAAATGGAGCTATGCACGTTTAGATAAAGAAGGGTTCGTGGAAGAGGTGCAAGAGAAGGTTGATCCTCCGATTTCGGATGACGCTACCGCAGCGATATATTATTTCTCCAGCGCCGCAATATATATGCAAGCAGCCGAAGAGATGATCCGTTTGGATAAGCGCGTAAAATTCAACAATAAATTTTTTATCAGTTGCGTCTATAATGAGTTACCCAAAAAAAGCGTTATCTCTTTTTCCACCAGAATAATATGCCCCTTGGGGTCAGTAGAGGGGATCAAGGTATTTCCGCAGATAATACCGTAATATTTGCGTTTCTGATTTAAAAAATTGTTATGAAGACAAAGGTTGTGGTCTTAATGGGTGGATTGGGCATACGTCTAAATGAGCTCAGTCAGGAATCTCCTAAGTCAATGATGGAAGTCTGGGGGAGGCCGTTTATTTATTACCAGATAGAACTTATGAAGCGGCACGGCCTAAAAAATTTCATTTTCTGTATCGGCTATAAAGCTGAGAAGATAAAAAATTATTTTTTAGACGGCCGCAAGTTTGGCATCAAGATAGAATATTCTTTTGATGGCAAATCACTCCTTGGAACCGGAGGAGCGGTTATAAAGGCGCTGCCTTTGTTAGGGGATGATTTTATAGTTATCTATGGTGATTCTTATATGGATGTTGATTATTCGGAGTTAATTTATCAATATAATGCGGTAAAGAGAAATGGCGGAAAGAAAGGCCTTATGGCGGTGTTTAATAACAGAAACAAGTTTGATTTAAGCAATGTAATTTTTAAAAATGGAAAGCTGATAAGATATAATAAGAAAAACGCAACCAAAGGCTGCCGGTTTATTGATTACGGTATATCTATGCTGAATAGAGATGTCCTATCTGTTTTTCCCAAGAATAAATTCATAGATTTAGCAGACATATATAATATTTTAGTAAAGAAGAAACTTATGGCTGGTTATGAGGTATATAACAGGTTTTATGAAATCGGTTCCCCTGCCTCTTTGAGAGAATTCAAGGATTTCATTTATAAACGCCTATTTGTAAAAAAACCAGCTGTCATGCTCGATCGTGACGGTACGATTAATGAACTGTGTTTTAATGAGAATACGCAGCAGTTGGATTCTCCTCTCGAGCCGGAAGAGCTAAGGCTTTTGCCAAAAGTTATCTACGCGCTAAAGGTTATAAAATCGCTCGGTTATCTTATCATTGTCGTATCAAATCAGCCTGCTGCCGCAAAAGGCAAGGCCTCTCTTTCTAATCTCTACAGTGTTAACAATAGGCTGAGGGAGATTTTATTAAAAAAAAGGGCAGCCATAGATGAGTTCTTATTTTGCCCGCACCATCCAGTCGGCAGTCCTTTATGCAGAGAGCGCTTCCTAATAAAAGATTGCCGGTGCAGGAAGCCGAAAGCTGGATTGTTAAGGGGCGCCATAAAGAAGCTAAATATCAGCATAAAGGATTCGTTTATGGCAGGGGACTCGTATACAGACATCATAGCCGGCGAAAAGGCGGGATTGAAGACCGTTTTTTTGGGTATATATAAATGCGATACCTGCAGGCTTTTAAAGAGAGTGCGGCCGAAATTTATATTTAATAATTTAGCGGATTTCGCCCTATTTTTAAAAAATAAAAATGAAGATAAAGAAATTTAAAATACAAATATTTTTAGATGGCGCAAAAATTGAAGATATTAAAAGATACTCTAATACGGAGTATATAAGCGGTTTTACTACTAACCCTTCGCTTTTGAGAAAGGCCGGTGTCGTTGATTATGTCAGTTTTGTCAAAAAGGCCCTGCCCCTCTCAGGAGGAAAGCCGGTTTCATTGGAGGTGATAAGTGATGATTTTGGAGAAATGAAAAGGCAGGCTATAGAATTGAATAAGTTCGGCAGGAATGTTTATGTAAAGATACCCGTAACAAATACAAAAGGGGTTTCATCCGGGCCTTTGATAAGGGAATTGGCCTTAGAGAAAATTAAAGTAAATATCACTGCGGTTATGACTGCGGCCCAGATAAGCAAATTATCGGGATTTATTTCTCGCGATAGCCCATCGATTGTTTCTATATTCGCCGGCCGCATAGCCGATTGCGGTGTTAATCCCGTATCTATTATAAAACAGGCGCAAAAGGCCCTTAGGGGCCTTCCCAATACTAAGCTGCTCTGGGCAAGTTCAAGAGAGATATTCAATATACGCCAGGCGGAAGATTCTGGTTGTGATATTATAACAGTTACGCCTGAATTGCTTAGTAAAATCCATCTATTGGGTTATGATTTGGAAAGGTTTTCTCTCGACACTGTAAAAATGTTTTATTATGATGCTCTTTTATCGAAACTAACGATTTAGCGGGAGCAAAAAGGAGAAGAGTTTATGGATTATACAGACCAATATTTTTTGGAGACAGAGAAAATATCGCGCTTAATCGACAAGGCAAAGATTAAAGAAGTAATAAACATAATCTTTAGAATAAGGGAGGCCTGCGGCAGATTGTTTATCTTGGGGGTGGGAGGCTCAGCGGCGAATGCCTCGCATGCAGTCAATGATTTTAGGAAGATTTTAAATATAGAGTGTTATACACCCGTAGACAATGTTGCGGAATTGACCGCTTGGGCCAATGATTCTGGCTTTGAAAATATTTTTGTAAACTGGTTAAAAACATCCAGGCTGTCTAAGGTTGACGCGGTATTGGTTCTTTCGGTCGGCGGAGGGACAGAAACTACTTCAAAGAATTTAGTTTTAGCTATGGAGTATGCTAAACTGGTAGGGGCAAGCATTGTTTCAATCGTTGGCAGGGATGGCGGAAGCGCGTTGAAGCTCTGCGATAGCTGTATATTGATACCTGTGGTAGAAGAAAAACGCATTACCGCACACACTGAGGGTTGGCAGGGGCTATTATTGCACTTGGTTGTAGGCGCTATCTATGAATTAGAACAGAATAGAAGATAGGGATCAACCTTAATGAAAATCTAAGATAAAAGGCTGATACACAATGATTAAATACTTTATCGTTGGAGGCGGGGGTTTTATAGGCAGCCATCTGACAGAGGCAATCCTCTCGCAGGAGAGTGAAGTAGAGGTGCTGGTTTATGATAATTTTTCTTCAGGCAGGCTCTGGCATTTGGATAATATCAAGAACGATAACCGGTTAAAGATGGTCCATGCTGATATCAAAGAAAAAGATACGCTTTTCCGGCAAATGCGGGGGGCTTCTGTTGTATATCATTTGGCCTCTAATCCGGATATCTCTCTGGCCCTAACTCGGCCTGACATTGATTTCTGGGAAGGAACTTATCTTACAAACAATGTCTTAGAGGCTATGCGGTTAAATAATGTCAAAAAGATTATTTACGCTTCAGGAAGCGGCGTTTATGGAGATGCCGGTTCAGTGACATTAGGTGAAGACTATCCATTTAAACTTCCAGTTTCAACTTATGGGGCAAGTAAAATAGCCGGTGAGGCTTTGATATGTTCCTATTGTTTTATGTTTGGCATGGAAGGAATTTCTCTTAGGTTCGCCAATGTAGTGGGGCCGCGGCAGACGCATGGGGTAGGATATGATTTTATCAAAAAGCTTATGAATGATCCCAGGGCTTTGCATATACTGGGCGATGGCAGACAATCCAAGTCTTATATTTATGTAGGCGATATAATTAGCGCCTTGAGGACAGTAGAAAAATGGCCTAACCCGCCTTACTCTTATTATAATATAGCAACATCGGACTGTGTAACCGTGAAGGAGATCGCTGATATGGCATCGGAAATTATGTCGTTAAAAGGAGTAAAATATATTTATAGCGGACAAGATAGGGGGTGGAAGGGCGATGTGCCGATAGTAAAAATGGAATCAGAAAAAATCAGAAAATTAGGATGGGCTAATAAATACAGTTCAAAAGAAGCAATTGCCAGGTCCATTAGGCCTTTATGGGAAGATGCAAGGCTAGGGAGGTTATAAGAATAAGGTGAATATATGATTATTTCAAGGGTTCCGGTCAGGATATCCATGGGCGGAGGCGGTACCGATTTTAAATATTATTACGAAAAATACGGCGGATTTTTAATGGCAGCCACGATAAATAAATATGTCTATATTCTGGCAAATAGGCGGTTTGAAGAGAATATCCGCCTTTCATATTCAAAAACAGAGATAGTAGATAGTATTGATAAAATTGAGCATAGAATATTTAAAGAATGCTTAAGATTTTCCGGGATTAATAAGCAGATAGAGCTGGTGTCTGTGGCTGATGTGCCGGCGCACTGCGGGTTAGGGACATCTTCTGCTTTTACCGTAGCATTATTAAACGCCCTTTTTAAGTATAAACATGAGAATTTAAGCATTGAGAAATTGGCTGAATATGCCTGTCATATTGAGTTAGATATATTGAAAGAGCCAATTGGAAAGCAGGATCAATATGCGACAGCCTTTGGAGGCCTGCGCGCATATTGGTTTGAGCGGGATGGGAGAGTAAGGGTTGAGCCGGTGAATATTAAAAAGGAAAATATGATAGAGTTGCAAAATAATCTCTTCCTTTTTTATTTGAAAAAAGAAAGGCCTGCAGGAAAAATTTTGCAGGCCCAGAATAAAAAAGCTATAGCCGGAGACAAGGATACTATAGAGAGGCTGCATAAATTAAAGTCAATTGGCTTAAAAACCAAGAAAATATTTGAAAGCGGAAATATTGATGAATTTGGGGAATTGCTGCACGAACACTGGATGATAAAGAGGTGCCTTTCTAATCGTATTACAGACTGTTTTATCGATGAGGCATATGCACTGGCAAGAAAAAATGGCGTTATTGGGGGTAAGGTTGTTGGGGCAGGCGGCGGGGGTTTTTTATTACTATACTGCCCTAAAAATAAAGCAAGGTTAGTCTCTAGCATGAAGAAGCTGAAGTTATATCCAACCTGGTTTAATCTTGAAGATGAAGGCGCCGAGATAAATTTTCATAATTAGGATATGCCCTTGGAATATTTGCAAAAAAAATCCTACAAATACCAAGAAGAAATAAATATTGCTATCTTGAGGCAGCTTCCTAAAAATACCGGAAAAAAAGAATTTGTCTTAGATGTCGGCTCAGGCATGGGGGCCCTCTCGGCAGCGATACAAAATAAGGGTTATTCTGTGTGGGCAATAGAAATAAACCAAGCGGCTGCGGAGGTAGCGGTTCAGCGCATAACCAAGGTAATAAACGCGGATTTGACAGATATCAAACATATCCAGTCAGAAATCGGTAATCAGAAATTTGAATTCCTTATTTTTGCCGATATTTTAGAACACTTATACGACCCGTTATCAGTCTTAAAAGAATACTTAAAATTATTAAAAGACGAAGGATATCTATTAGTTTCACTGCCAAATATTGTAGTCTGGTGGAATAGGATTTTATTTTTATTGGGAAGGTTTGAATACACAGAGACCGGGATTATGGATAAGGGGCATATCAGGTTTTTTAGCTTTAAAACTGCAAAAAAACTGGTAGAAGAAGCGGGCTGTTGTGTAGTAAGGACAGACTATGTGCCATTTTTTGTGCGGGTATTCGAGCCTTTAGTAAAGAAATTTTTGTTGAAGGGCATAACTCCAGAAAGCAGCAATAAAAGAGATCTTATAGATTCTCCTTATTATAAATGGTACATAAAATATGTATATCCGATAGAATATTATCTAGGATTTTTTTGTAAACCGCTGTTTGCTTTCAAGATGGTGTTAGTAGCTAGAAAATTAAAGCAAACATAATCATGCGAGTTTGTTGGTTCAGTAAGTCAACATCATGAGGACAATTTTGAGGGTTGAATGTGAAAGGTTTAATAATTGACCGTGTGGATGTGCCTCTCCCGCAGCAGTTTGTTGGCTTGCATGATGTTCGAATATTGCACTGTTCTGATTTGCATCTTTCAGGAGCGAATAGAAAAATTGAGTATTTTTTTGATAATCTTGGCTCAATAGAATCAGAAATCGCAATAATCAGCGGAGATTTAATAGATACTGAGAGGGGGATTTCCGTATGTATTGATTGCTTAAGCAAACTAAAAGCAAAATATGGGATATATATATCGCTTGGAAATCACGACCGTTACCGGCTTGGCCTAAAAGAATTTTTGTTTTATCATTGGAGTAAAAAAATCAGTATGAACAATATCGATCATTTTTTTGCGCAATTATTGAATAGGGGCATGACTGTCCTTTTTAACGAAATAAGGCTGATCGCCATCAACGGGGTAGGAGTGGATTTAATAGGAATTGAGGCGCCGTTAGGGTACGACCGATTTAAAGGGCAAGGTTTGTTTCGCCAGGCTTTGCAACGGCTAGATTCCGTTGTAGATAAGGCGCATACGAATAATTTTAGCATTTTGATTTCGCACATCCCAGATTTAATCCAGGGATTAAATCTGAATAAGATAAACTTAATCCTCTCCAGCCATACTCACGGAGGTCAAATACGCTTACCGTGGGTAGGCCCACTTTTTACAAATTCCAAGTTCCAAAGGAAGTATTGTCAGGGGATCTTTAAATACAATGACGCATATTTACACATTTCAACCGGGCTGGGCGTCAGCGCAATTACGCCGTTTCGCCTTATGTCTCCGCCGCGCGCGACTGTTATAAGCTTAAAACGGTTACACGCCTGAGAGCCCTAACGTATCAAAATTTAACTTTATCATACGACGGAGTCTTTTTATGAGATTGACGGTAGTCGCAATGGGCGCGGAAAGCTTAAGCCTTGAAGCACTCTCCGCCTTTTTAAAAGAAAAGGGGCATCGGGTAACCTTGGCATTTGATCCGTCATTATTTGATGACGCGAACTATTTTCATATTCCCGTTTTGCATCGATTCCTTGATGATCGTAAAGGACTTATACGCCGGATTGCCGATTCCAAGCCCGATTTAATCGGATTTTCGGTCTTTACTGATAATTTTTCCTGGGCTCTGACTGTTGCACGCCAACTAAAAAGCAATCTAGATGTTCCGATTATTTTCGGAGGTATTTATGCCAGCGCCTGTCCAGAAAATGTTATAGATCAAGACTGCGTTGATATGGTTTGTGCCGGGGAAGGAGAATATCCGCTGCTTGAGATCCTGAATAACATGCAGCAAAAAGTTACTGATTACGGTGTTAAGAATATCTGGTTTAAAAAACCAGACAGGTCGGTTATAAAAAATCCCGTGCGTCCTTTAGTTGACTTAGATTCACTGCCATTTCTTGATAAAGCTCTCTTTGAGAATGAAATCAATATCCAGCGTATGTATATGACCATGACTGCGCGTGGTTGCTCCTTCGCCTGTTCTTATTGTTCTCACAATTTCTTAGCTAAATTCCACGGCCAGAGAGATACCCGCAGACGAAGTGTCGATAGCGTGATACAGGAACTCTGTATTATGAAGAAACGATATTCTTTTAGGGAAGTCGGTTTTTATGATAGTATCCTAACCGTGAATAAACCGTGGACATTGAAGCTTCTAGAGCGGTACAAGAATGAAATCAAGGTTCCTTTTCGCGCCATTTCTCATCCCCTGTGTATTGATGAGGATATCGCTTCGGCGTTAAAACGGGCAGGCTGTTTTAGGGTGCAATTTGGAGTCCAGTCTTTCAATGAACAAACAAAATGCGATGTTTTATATAGGCCGGAAAAAAACGAGCAGATCTTGAGAAGTTTTGATATCTGTGATAAGGTTAAACTGAGGTATTCTTGCGACCACATGTTTGGGCTTCCCGGCGAATCAGAGAAAGAGCAAATTTTAGCGGCAAAAATGTATCGTAATTTCAAAAACCGCGTACGCATCACCTGTTTTTGGACAACCTATTTTCCAAAAACAGATTTGGTTGATATTGCCTACTCGAAAGGATTATTGGATAAAAATGATATTGCCGCAATTAATAGGGGCGAATCGCCATGTTACATCGCGGGTTCCCACGGATATCTCAAGAATAAAGAAATGCTTCAGATTTTTAAAAACTATGAAATCCTTTTTCGGGCAATGCCGATATTGCCTTCCCGCATAATTGATTTTATTATTAAGTATCGGCTTCAGAGGTTTTTCCGATATATGCCAAGGCCCATTATCCTGTTTATTGTTGATTTCGCAGTAATGATCGCTAAAACCGACCTTTCAGGATTCCAATACGTTGATTATTACTTGCTCCACATCCGCAAAAAGATAAGCAACCGGTTGAGTCACTAAAGAGGTGTTTCATATGCGCGTTGCATTATTGCATTTTCGGGAAAATTATACCCCTGCTCCGCCGATGGGTATTTTATATTTGGGCACTGTATTAAAAAAGGCCGGATTTACAGTTAAGGTGATTGATTCTTTCCCGAGATACCACAAAAGTACCTTATCAACGCTCAGGGAGTTCAAACCCGACCTCATTGGTTTAAGCGTATTAACTACCGGATATCGTGTCGCCTCTATATATACGGCACTTATTCGCCAAGAACATTCCCATGCGATGCTTTGCTGGGGGGGTGTGCATGCCAGTTCTTTGCCAAGGGAAGTCCTGCAGGAACAACCCATTGACTTTGTGGTTGTCGGTGAAGGAGAAGTAACGTTAAAAGAAGCCTGTCTGCGTATGGAATCCAAAAATGATCTTGAGGGAGTCAAAGGGGTAATGTTCAAGCGCGATAATAGGATAATCGACAATGGGCCTCGAGGCCTCATTCAAAATTTAGACACCTTGCCTATTCCGGATCGCGCCCTTTTAGAGACGCCAAATTTTTCTTGGTATCTGACGCCTCCGGGCATTATTCGTGGGCAGTTCCTAGAAGGAATTACCACATTCTATACCAGCCGCGGTTGCCCTTTCAATTGTATTTTTTGCTGCAGCCATAATACGGCAGGACGTATATTTAGGCAACGTAGCGTCGCTAATGTACTTGAGGAAATAACATATCTAGTGAAAGATTTTAAGGTCAAAGGATTATATGTCAATGACGATACCTTTGCAATTAACAAAGAGTGGCTATTTGATTTTTGTAACGGGTTGCGCAAGAAGAAATTTAAACTTGTCTGGGGGTGTCAGACACGGGCTAATTTAATTTCTCGCGAGATATGCCTGGCTATGAAAGAAGCTGGTTGTATCCAAGTTGATATCGGAGCTGAAAGCGGTTCGGAAAAAGTATTACGGATTTTACGTAAGGATATAACACCCGAAGATACTCTGCGGGCATTTCGTATGGCGCAAGGCGCAGGACTAAAGACCTTTGCTACCTTTATTTTAGGGACGCCGGGTGAGACGGCGCTAGATATAAAGAAAACAGAGCTCCTAGCAAAAAAGATTAAATCCCGTTCTAGCTTTTTGATTTTAGTGCCTTATCCGGGGAGCGAGATTTATAAGATGGCAAAAGCAAATAATTGGTTTTGCGATGCAAAATTAAATTTTTCGGAGAATTGGGCAAATAAACAATCCGAAGTGCCAATTATGGCTGTTAATCTTAGAGCGGGGGAATTGCTGGCGATACGTGCAAAACTTCAAAATATATTTTTTGCAAGGAACAATCTCGAAATCATCTTTTCCTTTTTCATCAAACCAATTTATTTTTTACGGATGCTCGCTGTTTTTATCAAAAATCCCAAAATAATCATGAATGCATTAATAGAGTGCGTGTTACAGCAAAAGGCTTCGCTATTTCTTGAAGGGATATATCAACAGTTTAATGCTGAAGTGATGGCTGCATTGTTTACCCCGTTACACCCGGAAAGTTCCAGCCTTCAGGCTGGGGAGGAATGTTGAATTGAATTTGCACTAACAGAAAAGCCCCGCAGCTTTAGGGCGGGGTGTAACGGGGTTTACTCTAAGAAGGGAATAAAGGTGCCGCTTTACAGGAAAAAAGAGACTTAACCAAGTATAATTATCTATGGTAAATATTTGCTTGATTCAACCGCCGCTATATAAAACTATTAAGGAATTTAGTCCTCCTCTGGGGTTGGCCTATATTGCCGCTTATCTTAAAAAATTTGGCTACGATTCTACTATAATTGATGCTAACGTGCTTAAGAAAGACAATGCTACGCTTATAAAAGAAATTTCCGGAAAATTTGACGTGATTGGCATTACTATGGTTACCATATCAGTGTCTGTGGTTTTGGACCTGGTGTACCATCTTAGGCAAAACGACACGAAAGTAAAAATAATAGTAGGGGGTATTCATCCTACCGTGGCTTATCAGTCTTTACTTAAGATGTCCGCGAATATTGATATAATTGTTGTTGGCGAAGGAGAAATTACATTTCTTGAATTAATAAAATTATATGAAAAGGATAACCGTATCTTTAATGATAAAGACAAAATGAGTTCTATCGATGGGATAGCCTTTAGAGACGATAATTATGGCAATATAATTTGTACTAAGCCAAGGGAGTTAATAGGCGATTTAGATACTATCCCATTTCCAGCTTTTGATAAGTTACCCATGGAAAAATATATTCCGCCCGCAACTAGAAATATTGGGATACCAAAAGGGAAGGCCGGTTTTATAGTGACTGCTAGAGGCTGTCTATGGAAATGCACTTTTTGTGCTTCGCCGACGTTATGGCATAAATTTCGTTTTAGAAGTGCTGAAAATATTATTGAAGAAATAAAACTTTTGGTACAAAGATATGGCATAAGGCAGATAGATTTTCAAGATGATACCCTGACCGTTAATCCTGAAAGGATAGAAAAAATCTGCGATTTTTTAATAAACAACAGTGTTAAAATCAAATGGAATGGTTTCTCTAGAGTCAGCGATATTAAAGATATAGGTTTATTAGAAAAAATGCATAGGGCAGGATGTTATGAGCTTCAGTTTGGGATTGAAAGTGCTAATCAGGCAATATTGGATCTTTGTAATAAAATGATTCGTGTTGAGGAAACAGAAAAGATTGTATCTTCTTGCCACAAGGTAGGGATTAAAACGTTAGGTTATTTTATAATCGGATTACCAGGGGAAACAAGAGAAAGCGTGCATGAGACTATAGAATTTGCTAAAGAACTGGATTTAGATTTCGCAGCTTTTTACATACTTCTTCCGTATCCAGGCACTGTAATATTTAACGAATTAGTAAGAAACGGAAAGATTAAAGATGGTTTCATAGAAGAATTTAGTAAGGATTATTCTGTATTTAAAAATCCGGTTATTTCAGCCTGTTCTCTATCAATTGAGGAACTGTGTAAACTGCGTTATAAGGCCATTAAAGAATTTTATCTTTCTAGAAAATTTATCATTAGAATGTTTAAGGGTATATTAAAATGCCCAAGGGATGTGTTTCCCTTTATTCAGATATTTAGAGAATTCTTTTATATGATCCCAAAAATTATTTCAAGACAAAAGACTTAACAAAATTCTAAAAAAAAGCTATGTTTTATAATTATAATATTTTAGGGTATATAAAAATTTTTAAATATTTGAATCATAAAACATTTTCTTTGCGCTATTTTAAAAATCGCTTAGCCATTATAAATTCATACTATAAAAAAAATCCTTATGTTAAAGGCTATGCTCCTATGGTTCATATAGAGCCTACTAATGTGTGTAACTTAAGATGTGTTATGTGCCCTAGAGATCAACAAGAAAGGCCCGAGGGGTATATGGATTTTAGCTTGTATAAAGCGTTCCTTGATGAACTAGACACCCTCGGCACAGAATTAATTTATCTGCATCTTTTTGGAGAGCCTACATTGCATCCCCGGATATTTGATATGATTAGTTACGCTAAGGTAAAAGGCATAGATGTGGCAATGTCAACCAACGGAACAACATTAGATGAACGGATAACAAGGCTTCTCTTGAGCTCTGGGTTAGATATACTTATAATATCCTTTGATGCGGCAGACAACCCTGAATATTATGAACAGATACGAAAATATGCTAGTTACAACGAGGTTTTTTCTAATATCAAGAACTTCTTGAACGTAAAGAAAGACCGTAAACCCTTTACCATACTCCAGACAATACGCATAAAGGGGAGTGAAAATGCAGATAAATTTTTAAAAAAAGTCTTTCCAAGATACAATAATCTAGTTATCAGTAATAAGCCTTTTGACGAATGGGGAGGAAAAGTCGAAAGGATCAACAAGTTATCTACCGTGGATATTAGATATGAGCAGTGTCCTAGGTTGTGTGAGAAAATATGGCGCACTGCGATGATACATTATGACGGTACGGTCGTGCCATGCAGCAGGTGTTACGATAAAAAATTCTCGCTGGGGAAATTTCCCGGTCAGAGCTTACGCCAGATATGGAATGGAGAAAAGTCAGTTGCGTTGAGGCAGCTGCATGTAAAAGACAGGATGCTTCACGAATATTGTAGAAGCTGTTATTACGTAGGGCTTTCATTTCTTGAAGAGATAATTTTAGCCATTACGGATGCAACCTTTTTCGAAAAAATGTTTCATGAAATACAAGATATAAGAGATAGAAAGCTTTCATTAAGCAAGCCAGGAGATTTTTAGTGGGGTGTCCCATGACGATCAAAAAATCAGTATCCATAATTCTCCCCGTCCATAACGAAAAAGACTCAATAGAGAAAGTCATACTTTCTGTCTATGAAAATGTATATGCCAAGCTGGATGATGGGGAGTTTATTGTGGCAGAGGACGGTAGCACAGACGGGACAAGAGAGATACTGGAGAGGTTAAGAAAGGAATACCCTATAAAGTTAGTGAGCACTAATAAAAGAAAGGGGTATAGCAGGGCAGTTAGAGACGCGCTTAGTCTTGCCTCCAAAGAAGTTGTATTCTTTCTTGATTCCGATGCCCAGCATAAGGATTCTGATTTTTGGAAATTATGGCCATTTATAGAAGATTTTGATATTGTGACGGGATATAAATGCCCCAGAACAGACCCGGCTTTTAGGTTATTTATTTCGCGGGTAATGAATACTCTCAATTTTTTTATGTTTGGCTGCTTCTTCCGGGATATAAATTCTGGCTTCAAGCTTTTTAGAGGCCCATCTTTAACTTTACTGCTTTCTAAATATGAGGGCCTGGATTTTATCTCTACGGAGTTACTGCTAAAGGCTTTTTTGTTAAAGATGAGAATAGCTGAAGTTCCAGTGTTGCACTACAAGAGAAAATATGGTGAATCCAGAGGACTCCCTGCTTCTGTGCTTCCGTTGAAGATATCTAGGTTGGTATTTGGACTGTTTAAGATAAGATTGCGTTTATTATTTAAACATAAAATGTAATCCTCCATTGTTAAGAGGATGCACTATATGAAAGTATTATTTATTATAGAAGATACCTACGGTAATCATGATTGCATCGGGGTAGGTATCTTGTCTTCTATCGCAAAGAGTAAAAGTTGGAATACGGCCCTGGTCGTTAGGTCAGGCAATAGCACCCCACAGATTATAGAAAGGATTAAATCTTTTGCGCCTGATGTCATTGCCTATAGTTTAGCGATAGGAGAACATAAGAACATCTTGAATCTCCACAGAGAAATTAGAAAACAAATTTCGTGCCGCTATATTTTTGGAGGCCCATATCCTACTTATTTTCCCGATTTTATAAATGAGGATGGCGTTGATGCGATTTGTATTGGAGAGGGGGAAATCGCTTTTGAAAATTATTTAGATAAAGTAGAAGAAGGAAAAGATTACTCTAATATCAATAATCTGGTAGTAAAGAAAGGGCCCGATATCATTAGGAACCCTCTAAACTTTTTGATTAAGGACCTGGATTCTATACCCTTTTCCGACCGCCAGATTTTCAGGCAGGAGTTGCCAGACTTATATAAAGATTCTATTTTGATCTATACATCAAGAGGATGTCCTTATTCTTGTACTTACTGCTGCAATCCCCAATTCAATAAATTATATGAAACAAAGGGGAGCATTCTACGGATGCGCAGTGTAAATAATGTCGTTAAAGAAGTCAATGAATTGGGTTTCAAGCCGCCGATTATAATGTTCTACGATGATAATTTTTTGATAAAACCCGATTCTTGGATCGAGGAATTCCTGGAAACTTATGGGAAAAAAGTTGGTATCCCTTTCACAATTTGCACCTCGGCTGATAAGATAAAGGACCCGGTTATTAAATCACTTAAAAAAATAGGTTTGAGGTCAGTGGTATACGCCTTGGAGACAGGAGATGACGAAGTCAATAAAAATTTGTTAAAAAGGCCGGTTAAGGTTGATTTGGTCATCGAGGCCGGCAAAATTTTAAAGAAAAATGAAATTTTCAGCACCTTGCAAAGTATAACATTATTGCCGGTTGCCGATCCGTTTAAATTGGACTTGAAGACGTTGAAGATAAATCAAAAGATCAGGCCCAGCCTTGCTGTCTCTACGCCCTTGACTCCATACCCGGGTACCGAGATAGCGAAATATTCAATTGAGCATGGTTATTTGAATCCCGCCAAGATTGATGAGATTGGAAAGATAAATAAGATTACCACTATCTTGAGTTTCCGGGATGAATCTTCGATGAAAAAAAGTTTAATTATCCATTACTTTTTTGATTTAATGACACATTACCCGTTCATGGCTTCTATAGGCAGGTATTATTTTTTACTGCCCCTAAGATTTTATAGTTTCCTTTACAATTTTTACGAAATAGTTTTTGCTTATAAAAGGCACTTTTTATTTTTGGGAGTTAAATTCAATGCGGGCAATATTAAAAGATTAATTAGGCAGTATATTACTTATAGGCTATTCGCAAGTAAAATAAAGAGCGGTGTTTCCATATGAAGATAGGCATTTTAGGAGGAGGACTAAGCGGCCTTGCCTTGCGATACTTCCTGAAAGGCGATACCGTCATTTTGGAGAAGGCGGCCGAATGCGGCGGACTCTGCCGGAGCGTTAAGGTAAATGGGTTCGTTTTTGACCAGGGGGGGCATATCTTGTTTTCTAAAGATAAGGCTATTTTGCATTTAATAAGGCATATCCTTGCCGGCAATATTGTAATGAAGCGGCGCAACAACAAAATCTATTACAAAAATACCTTTATCAAATATCCGTTTGAAAACGGACTTTCCGGCCTTTCCAAAAAGGATAATTATGACTGTCTTTTGGGTTTTTTGCAAAATGACAGCCCCCGCCCCATAAATTTTAAACAGTGGTTATTTTTTAATTTTGGCAGGGCAATATCTGAGAAATATCTCGTGCCTTACAATGAAAAGATATGGAAATACGACTTATCCATGATGGGCCTGGAATGGGTGGAACGCGTCCCAAAGCCGCCTCTAGAAGATATAATTAAATCTTCCCTGGGAATGGAAACCGAAGGGTATCTGCACCAGTTATTTTATTTTTATCCCAGGTCCGGGGGGATACAGTCGCTTATCCAGAGGTTGGAAAACAAAAAAAATGGGCCGATAATTACGAATTTCGAAGTTAGAAAGATATGCAAAAGGGGTTCTGGCTGGGAAGTTTCTAATGGAAACCGGAGTTTGTTTTTCGATAAGATTATATCAACTATACCAATCTTTGATTTGTTGAACTCTATGAATTTAGTCCCTAAGGGGGTTTCGCAGGCCCTTAGGAAACTGAAATATAATTCTCTTAGGGCCGTAATGATAGGGTTAAGCGAGAATAACCTGACACCTTACAGCGCCGTATATTTTCCTGCAAAAAAATTTCCCTTCCATCGCGTATGCTTTATGAGCAATTTTACCAGGAATAATGCTCCCGCCGGGCATTCTTCATTAGTGGCGGAAATTACTTCTCCCGCAGATGCGGCTCTCCACAAAACTAATGATAAAGATTTAATCGATAATGTTATTTCTAATCTGCATAGCTTAGGAATAATTAACAGCAATAAAGTATGTCTCAGCAAGGTAGAGAGGGTAAAATACGCCTATGTTATTTACGACTTAGGATATAAAAGAAATGTCTCCATAGTTAAGGCATATTTAGAAGCTCAGGGAATTTTTCTAAATGGGAGGTTTGCTGAGTTTGAGTATATCAACATGGATGAGGTCCTAAGGAGAAGCTGGAGATTATCAGGGAGGTTAAATGCGCAGGCATAAACCTATGCGGAAAACTATTCCTTTCTTGAATATAAATTGGTTTAACTCGGCTATTGTATTCTTTCTTTTATTGTTATCATTCTTATTATCTGTCGCAGGAAGCAAGCTTGGCATAGGAACATACAATATTGGTTTTATAAAGATAAGCCTACAGAACGTTCAGATATTTTTTTATGTTTTTCTTGTTTTGAGGCTTATCCCGCACGTATTTAGATATAAAAAACCGCATGCAAAGCCGTTATATAATCCTCAATTAAAAATCAGGCGTAATAGAGGGTTGTTTTTTTTAGGCATATCGCTGCTTTTAATTTCTTTTTTCTTTATTTATAAAGATATAGTAAAAGTTTATTTTATTTACGATGATTTTGTCCATCTAGAAGCAGTAAAGCAGGGTTTTTTTGATGGATGGACTAACCTGAGTCCGTCTATTGCCCAAAATACCAAGATCTTCCGGCCAATTCCTTTTATTTCTCTTTGGATAAATTATAAGGTATTTGCTTTAAATCACTTCTACTACCGGTTTATTGATATCACTATTCACCTATTTATCGTCTTGTTGATAATTCTAATTTCATATTATATTTTACACGATGTGAAATTAGCTTTTTTTGTGGGTTTTCTGTTCGCATTTTGGCCGGCCCACTTAGAAGTCTTTGGAGTTGGAGGACAGGACCTGCTAGCGGATTTTTTTTGTTTATCTAGTTTTTTAAGTTTTATTTTATATAGGAAGCGCAAAAGGCCTCTCTATCTAATCGCATCTATTTCTTCTTGTGCGGCAGCTTTATGTTGTAAAGAGTCTATGATTTTTTTGCCGTTTGCACTAGCCTCTTACGATTTTATTATTCCTGAAGAAGGCGGCAGACTATTAAAAGAGAAAATTAAAATTGCATGCCTATTTCTATTGGTTCTGTTTTTTTATTTTATCATACGCTTGCGGGTTACCGGCTTTATTGTTGGCGGGTATACATCTCGTGCCGGCGGTTCTAGGCTCGCCTTTTTAGGCCCCCTTGATTACCTTAATGGTATATTCCTGCAGTGCTTCAGGCCGTTTTTCTTCCCCATTAATTGGTTAGCCGTCGCGCGGCTTAACCTATTCTGGGTGAGATATTTGCTTTTTGGTTACTCTTTTATCATGCTGGCGATTATCAGCCTTAACATAATTCAAATACCCCGTAACCGCCCCGCTCTTTTTGGCCTGTTTTTCATTTTCGTCTTTAGTATCCCTATTGCCGGGCTCTGGGGGATAGGTGATGATGCCTCCGGCGGAAGGTTTTATTATATTGCCATGTTCGGTTTTTATCTTTTTCTCGCCGCTCTTCTAAAAAAACAAAAGTTTAAAAACATTATTCTTTCTTTTTTAGTATTTTTAAATATTTTTTTCTTCTGCATAAATAGAATCCCCCGGCTAAAAGCCGGAGAGATCTCCCATAAAATTGTAAGCCAGACAAAGGCTCTTTTTCCGGATACTTCCTTGTCTTCTAAGTTAACGCTCTATTATTATGATGTGATAAATACCTATGATGGTTCGCCTTGCCTGGGGGGCGGCCTTAACGAGGCGCTTTCCCTTACTTACGCAAAGTTTCCTCCGGAAGCAGTGAGGGTGGACTATCGCGAAGATGCCCCTAACCTAAAAAGTTTGGATTTGGGGAATTCCGAGTTCGTTTTGAGATGGAACGAGAGGAGCGAAAGATTGGAAGATATTACCGGACAATTAAAAGTTTTTCTAAAAGGAAATTATAGGATAGATAAAGCACTAGAGGAGAAGAATATTCAGGATATAAATAATTTATCTTTATGGCGAAAGCTTGAATTTCCCCAGCAAAAGGATATTCCTAATTATGCTTGTGCTAGATTCGGCGTGGTTAGCCCTCAGGTTGCGATCGCCAGCGGCACGGCGGCAGCTCTGACGGTTAAGATGAAAATTATACCTGCTAACAAAAGGAGTTATTCGGTTTATTACAAGGGAAGGTTGCATTGGACCAGCGATAAAAGCAATGGTTTTAGGGAGGATAAATTCCGCGACTTCTTTATAATGACAAATGAGAATTTCAATATTTATAAAATTAATTTTATCGGGCCTGATGAGATATTCAATAAGGAGACCATTATGCAGTTTTTATTCATCCCTGCACTTTTTGATGCACGGATAGAAATAGCCGAGATTAAACTGGATGAATACTAAATTTACCCTGTTAGAGAACGTAGTTCTCTAACAGGGTTTACTTAAAATTACGAGGTAAGATTAGAAGATAGGGCTATTGATATAATTCACTTGTAAGGCCGGATACAATATGGGCGCAAAGTCAATATGGTATTTCTGTAGATAATATGGTAATATTCGCGCATAGGGGTATCGGGTTCGGCAAAGAAGAAAATTCATTAGAGGCAGTACGCGCCGCGGTAAGACGGAAATTTTGCGGTAATAAATAAGAATTCCTATAAATAACTTTTGCGTGAAAAATATTACTGTTGCCGCTTCAGAAGATAAGAAAATAAGTTGTCCTGCCTGTGGAAGGCAAGGATTGTTCATTCAAGTAGAGAAAATCGACAAGTACATTATCAGGCGATGCAGCTTTTGTTATTTAGAGTTTACTGAATCAATGGATTATGATCCCGCTTATTATGAACAGCTGCATTACGCCGATGACCTAAATATCAGGGAGTTTTTAGATTTAGACAATGATAAATTCCTGCGTATGGCAGCATCGTTTTTAAATGACAAAAATTGGCAACCGCATAATTCAGTTTTAAAATGGATTTCCCAAAATTTTAAGAGTAGCAGCGTTATTTGTGATATAGGTTGTGGAGTTGGTTGGTTCCTGGCAGCTTTAGAAATAAAAGGATATCATGTTTTTGGTATAGAGGTTTCAACAAAAATAGTTAATGCCCTCAACGCGAAAGGTTTTCAGTGTTATTTGGGGCCGATTGAAACAATAACTGCGCCTCTTCCTATTCCAGATTTAGTAGTACTTATGAATGTTATTGAACACGTAGAGGACCCATTGAGTTTATTGCATAATATCCATAAGAGGTTTCCTCAGGCAAGGTTGCTAGTAACCTTGCCTAGTCCAAGAAGATGGGATTTAAAGGTAGGATTGCGGCATTATTCAGATTATCCCCCAAACCATCTTACCCCTTTTTGGTCTAAAGAAAGTTTAGAGATGGTTCTCCAAAGGGCAGGTTATATTCTTGATGACTGGTACTTCCCGGGTGTTCAAAATGGTGAAATTTGGATGCTTTCGCTTGACTGGTTTTTTTTAAAAATTGGATTAAGAAGAAAGGGATTCTTTGTCGGGTTAACCAGCAGCTCTTTATTTGAATCGCTAAATTTATTTCAGAAGATTATAAAAACAACAATTAAGTATTTTTATCTAGAAATGGAGAAAATTAATAAATTCTTAAGATATATAGCCGATCCCTTGCTCAATGTTATTTCAAAAAAACTAATGCGTAAAAATTATACCGGCCTAACCGCCATTGCCGCGGCTCGTCCTGTTTGATGTTATGAGGATTGAGGCTAGAGCTTGTTTTATTTGTGATGGAAATTTTAAAAGCAGAGATTTTCACTATAACATTAGTTTCGAACTGCTCTGTCTTATTAAATGTAATTTAATTTTTTGAATTTCCGTCTTGAAAAGCGCGAATTAAAAAACTGTGCCGCATCTTGCTTAAAGACCTGAAGCCGGAAGGAATAAAGATTTTCCCGCATATAAAATGATCGTATTCGCGCATAGGGGTATCGGGTTCGGCAAAGAAGAAAATTCATTAGAGGCAGTACGCGCCGCGGTAAGACGGAAATTTTCGGTGGAGATTGACTTAAGAATGAAAAGAGGCGGCATTATTTTGTCACACGATTACCCCGAAGAAATCATTAGCTCTCTAGAATTTAACAAGCTGTTAATAATAATAAAGGAAAATCCCGATCTTCTCTTTGCGTTGCATTTAAAGGAAGATTCAGAAGCTTTTTTCAAAAAAATATCTAAAGCGGTTAACGGCATTAAAAATTTATTTTTATTTGTTACGGATTTCCCTCAGCGCAATTTTATAATGAAAATGTTTAACATCTTAGGGAGTGAGCAGTTGGCGCTGTATGTTACTTCCAAGGTTTTAGACCGAGATTTGATAAACAGGACTGAATACTTCTGGCTGGATGAGTCTAAAAGCGGTATCTATAAAGAAATCCATTTTTTTGGTAATTTTAAAAAAAAGATTATCTATTGTTCTCCGGAATTGTTCTTAAATGCTAAAAAAAGCGGCTTTTTAGAACGTAACAAATTTCTGAAAGAAAGTTCTCAGGGCATATTTGGAATCTGTACTGATTTTTGTTCTGATTATACGACATAAAACTAATTTATTATCCTGGCGCTATAAGAATATCTATATCAGATACTTACCGGATTACTTTAACTTTATTAAACGGTGGCTTTCTGGCTGCCGAAGCTTGCTTGATTTGGGGTGCGCGAATAATTCACTATTACAGTATTTTCTTACTGGTGGGAAGGTGAGCTGTGGGTTTTAGGCTGTCGGACTTTTGGTTTATTCGGATTAAAATGCCCGCGCAAAGAATATGGCGTAGTAAGGTTTCGGCCGCGTTTATTCTGATTTGGATTTTCGGAATTGACCTAATTGGTAACTTTCTTCATGCCGCGGTTCGCCGCTGAAATCGTCTACATTAAAAAAATATGAGATGCCTATTTGTCATACCAAAGAATAAGTTCGCTTTTTTTGGTTATCGCGGAGTTTCTCCAACATTTCCCCATCTGGGCGTGGCTTATTTAATCAGCATGCTGCAAAAAAATGGGCATGAGGTGCAACTATTTGATGATGGTTCGGGAAAGACCCAGGATGATTTATTTGCCCAGATAAAAGAGTTTAAACCGGATTTAATCGCAATGACCATTTATACATTGAGCAGGCCTTTTGCATATGAGTTAATTGAAAAAATAAAGGCCCAGACGGAATTACCCATTGTGCTGGGAGGGGCGCACGTTTCAACGATCAAAAAAGATATCCTCAGGGAAACAAAAGCAGATTTTGGTATTATGTATGAGGGGGAATATTCTTTGATTGAGTTAATAAACGAAATTGAAAGTGGTCATCCTGATTTCTCTGTGGTAAAAAATTTAATCTGGAGGGACAAAGACGCCATCGTAGAGAATCCAATCCGGCCCTATTTGACAGACCTTGATTCTTTGCCTTTTCCTCAGTTCGGATTTTATGATATAAAGCCTCATCTTGGATTTAGAGAGAAGTTGGTGCCATTGATTACTTCCCGTGGGTGCCCCTTTGGATGTAATTTCTGCTCAGTAAGGCTTTATATGGGCAGAGGTTTTCGCAAACGGAGCGCAAAGAATGTATTTGAAGAGATTAAGTATCAATGTGAAAAGGGTTATCACCAGTTTGACTTTAATGATGATTGTTTTACCCTTGACCGCAACCGGGCAGAAGATATCCTGGATTTAATTATTGCCAGCGGTATGAAAATAAGTTTTCAGTTTTATAACGGATTGCGTGTAGATACCGTTGATCCTCCATTATTGAAAAAGCTAAAAGAGGCTGGATGTTTTTACATCTCTTACGGCTGCGAGTCGGGAAATGAACAGATTTTAAAGGATATACAAAAAGCAGTCACATTGCAAGAGGTGCGCGACGCAACTCGCTGGACAAGGGCCGCAGGAATTGCCTGTTCAGTAAATTTTATAATCGGCCACAAGGGGGAAACCTATAAAACCGCGATGGATTCTATTAACTTCGCGCGTTCACTGCCGGTAAATTTCGTAAATTTTTATAACCTAATCCCCTATCCGGGAACAGATGCGTTTGAATGGGTTAAGGAACACGGGCATTTTCTCGTCGATACAAATAACTATCTGGAAGCTGTTTCTTACGCGGATAATATGCCGACATTTGAAACCCCGGAACTTACTCGCGCGCAACGCGAAAAGATAATACGTATCGGCTTTGGCATCCATGAGCGAAAGGTATTACGTTATCGTTTTGGCGGCATCCTAGGCTCCATGCTTTTTTTTGTTACGCGCAGTAGATGGCTAAAGGTTCTTGGCGCACGTTTTGCCACTATGAATAAATTTGGAAAGCGGTTAGCGCTATTACTTTCCCGCGCTTCTTATGCCCGCTACATGAAACGCGGAGGTAAATCGCGATGAAATTACTTTTTGTAATACCCAAACACAGGTTTCTTTTTTTCGGATACAAGGATGTGGCGCCTTCAACATTTCCACATTTGGGGGTAGCGTATCTTATTGCGGCCCTGAGGAGGCACGGCGTTGAGGTTAAGCTTTATGACGATGCCTGGGGGCAGCCGCGCGAAACCTTGCATGCCTTAATCAATGAATTCAATCCAGATCTTATCGGGATTACCGTTTTCACCTTGAACAGTCCACTTGTGTATGAACTTGTTTCTGAAATTAAAACCCGGACGTCTAAGCCTATAGTGCTGGGGGGGGTTCATGTTTCTACCATCAAGAAAAAGGTGCTTGAAGAAACAAGCGCAGATTTTGCAATTAAGTATGAGGGAGAGCACTCTCTTGTCGAATTGATCAATGAAATTTCCCTCTCAGAACCCCGATTCTCTCAGATTAAAAATCTTATATGGCGTTCAGGCGGGGGAGTCATTGAAAATCCAGACAGGCCTTTTGTTCATAATCTTGATGATATTCCTTTTCCAGAGTTTGATTTGTTCAGGATAACCCCTCATCCCGCCTTTAAAAAGAAGGTTCTGCCCATGGTAACTACGCGGGGATGTCCATTCAGCTGTAATTTTTGTTCAGTTAATTTATATATGGGTAGGGGTTTTAGGACTCGTAGCCCCCAGAATGTGTTGGATGAGCTCAAGCGTCATGTGGCGGCTGGATTTACGCAATTTGATATTAACGATGATTGTTTTACGGTCGATAGAAAAAGGGCGGAAGCTATATTAGACTTAATTATTAATATCGGGCTTTCGATAAAATTTCGTTTTTCAAGCGGTTTGCGCGTTGATACTGTTGACGCGAGACTCTTGAATAAGATTAAAGAGGCCGGTTGCGTGTATATCTCTTATGGGTGCGAGTCAGGGAATGAAGAGATCCTTAAATATATCAAAAAGGGAATCACTCTTGACCAGGTTAGAAATGCCGTAAAGTGGACAAAGAAAGCAGGGATTAAAGAGTGTGCGGTGAATTTTATTATAGGGCATAAGCACGAAACGTACCAAACCGCTATGGATAGTATCAGTTTCGCTAAATCGCTCTCTTGCGATTATGTTAATTTCTATAATCTAGTTCCTTATCCTGGGACTGAGGCCTATGAATGGGTAAAGGCGCACGGCCGGTTTTTAGTCGACACAAATAATTACTTGGAAGCAATTACTTACGCGGATAATCAGCCGGTCTTTGAGACTGACGAATTGACCAAAGAGCAAAGGCAGCAGCTTATCCGGATCGGATTCAAGGTTCATGAGTTCAGGTTTTTTACCTTCCGTTTCGGAAAGCTGTTAGGGGCTATCCTGTATTTAATTACGCGCAATAACTTGATAAAGCGTTCCCTTGGGAAATTCTCAACTGCAAGCAGGTTAGGGGAGCGCGTTGCAGTATTTTTTTCCAGAAAATCTTACGATACCAGATGATAGCCTTCTTTGACTTCGGAAGCGTTAATCTTTATTAAACTTTATGATGCTTGAGACAATAAGTTGTCCGGTCTGCGAAGGGAATGATTTTAAAACAAAGTTTAAATCCCGGGATTTTCGCTTTAATATAAATAACACTGAGTTTGATGTTGTTAGTTGCGCCAAATGCAATTTCATTTTCTTAAACCCTAGGCCGGATAAAGATTGCTCTGTAAAATTTTATCCCGGAGATTTCAATAAAAATGAGGATTCTTTATTTTTTAGAGTTATAGAGCCGTGTTTTAGATTTGCCGAAGACTCAACCATAAAGTTTTTAATAGAATACTGCAATTTTAAAAGAATACTGGATATTGGTTGCGGTAACGGGAATTTTATTTTACGGTTATTTAAAAACGGATACGATGCCTATGGAGTGGAACAAAATGCAGGAGCACGTAAATATGCGGATCCTCGGATTGAAAGCCGTATCCTATATAAAGATATAAATGAATGCAATTTTCCTTCTCATTCATTTGATGTAGTCACAATGTTCCATTCATTGGAGCATATTTATGACATGAACGGTTTATTTAGCGAAATAAACCGGATCCTTAAGCCCGGCGGCTACCTGTATATTTGCGTGCCAGATGCCGATTTTTTTGAATCTCGCCTCTTTGGGCCTTACTACTATAATTTGGAGGTGCCCAGGCACCTCTACTTTTTTACAAAAAAAAGCATTTCCAATTTTTTGACAAGGCATAATTTCAAAGTAGAATTATTTTCCAGAGATTATATTAGTGACTTGGTAACAACCCCCGCCTCAATTTATTATGGGATTTGGTATTTTTTTATGAATAAGAAAATTCCGGTAAGCAAATTAATAAGAATTGTTTGTTTTATTCCCATGGTTTTGATTAGGTTCGTGTTGCGTTTCTTTTTTCTATTTCAAAGCCAAAATCTGAAAGTTTTAGCTTATAAAACGGATTAAGGACGAAATTTACTACATCTTAAGATTGCATTCTGAAAGTATATGGAAAAGATTAAATTGTCAATTATCCTACCTACTTATAATGAAAAAAAGAATATAGGGATACTTATTCCCAGAATTGAAGAGGAGTTTAAGAACGTAAGGCATGAAATTATCGTTGTCGATGATAATTCTCCCGATCACACTGCAAATGTAGTTTTGGAATTAAATGATAAATACGGTAACATAAGGTTGGATAGAAGAACAGTAAAGAGCGGTATCGGAGCTGCCCTTAGGCATGGTTATAATTACGCTACCGGAACTTTTATTCTTTCAAGCGACTCTGATTTATCGTTTTCTACGGCAGATATGCTAAGATTATACAATAAAATTAATGAAGGTTTTGATTTAGTTATTGGGTGCCGGCACGGTATTAAAGGCAGTTATTATGATATGAAAGGTTTTCGCACTTCTATCAAGGGTTTCATAAGTAGGTTTGGCAATTGCGTCTTAAGACTTTTATCCGGAATTAATATAAGTGATTTTTCGGCGAACTTTAGGGCAATAAGAAAAGAAAAATGGGAAAAGCTTTGTATCGAACAAAATACCAATATTATGTTGATCGAAATGATTATAAAAGCTAAATATCACGGAATGAAGATAACTCAGGTGCCCGTTTCTTTTAAAGACAGGCTTTATGGGAAATCAAAACTAAACCTTTTTATCGAGATACCCAAAGCTATGTTAAACATACTCTTTTATTTAGTTAAATACCGTGGAATAAAGAATGCTATTAATTCTTAATAAGATTATCGCTAAACTTTACATTAATCAAATTATCACGACCGGATTAGTCGTTATTTCTTTTCTTTTAGCCTGCGTAGGGAGTGGATGGGGCGGATATTTTAAAATATGGGTTTTAAAAATCAGTATACATAATCTTAAGAATTTAGAAATATCATTATGGATATTGTTTCTTAGTAAGCTTATCGTCATGCGTTATTTTTCTGGCGGAATAATGCAAGACTTTCATAAAAGCAAGAAGAAAATTTCCCCCTTTATTTTTGCCGCCGGTACTTTAGTTCTCGTTGCGGGAATATTTCTGCTATACAGGAAGACATTAGGAAATTATTTTATTGCGGATGATTGCTTGATTCTACAGGACGTTAAAAAAGGTTTTTATAATTCTGTGTTAGTTATGCCAAAATTTGCCATAAGATTTCATTTCATTCGGCCCATGGCTTATTTAACCTGGTTTTTAAATTATAAAATATTTTCCATTTACCCTTTTGGGTGGATTTTGACAAATCTAATCCTTCACTGTGTTAGTTTTTTTGTTGTTATTCTGTTTGTCAGAACTATCACTGAAGACATGTTTATAGCGATTACTACAGGGGCATTATTTTTACTTTCACCAATCCATCATGAAGTTATAAATTGGACTGCAGCTAGAGCAGACCTTGTCTGCGGCCTTTTTTATTTTACTTCTCTTTATGCGTATATTATTTTTAGAAAGAGCTCTAATAAACAATATTTTCTTTTCGCAATATCTTTATTATCCTTTGTTTTTGCCATTTTAAGCAAAGAAAGCGCTATTAGTTTACCAGTAATAATTATACTATGCGAAATTTTCCTATCAAAAAAAATAATAAAGGGTTTAAAAATAAATTTCTCTCTATTTATTTACTATTTTTTCATTTTGTTCCTATATTTTGGTATGAGGTTTCTAATTTACGGAACAATTAATCCCGGAGCACCTCTTGGGGGAGCGACCAAGTTCTTATTTGGAAATATCCCTGAGTATTTTAAGGGTGCTTTTCTGGGTTTGTTTATTCCGATGTTTTTTCCTATAAATTGGTTTAGCGTTAGTTATTTTCATCTTGAGTGGGTGCGCTATTTATCGTTTTTAAATTCTTTTGTACTATTTTCATTAATTATATTTAATTTAAGAAAATTATTAATTAATCGTCTATTACTTTTTTCAATTTTATATATAATTTTTGCAAACGCTGTGCTTATTAATATTTGGGATTTAGGCACCGGACTAGGGGCATCAAGGTATTACTATTTTATTTCTTTAGGATTCTATTTTTTTATTACATGCATTTGTTTAGCTGATAATAGATCGGTTTTGGAAAGTAGAATAAACGCAGCGGGATTTGGTATGTTTTTATGCTTTAGCATTGTATTCTCATGG
>Ga0265296_1001323_pt1 | contig 28923 bp, 29 predicted proteins | sample MunlanPumphouse1_FD_189073 | JGI IMG/M metagenome (GOLD analysis project Ga0265296, IMG submission 189073) | Groundwater microbial communities from a municipal landfill in Southern Ontario, Canada - Pumphouse #1 | ecosystem: Environmental > Aquatic > Deep subsurface > Groundwater | place... | reverse complement strand
GGTGGCCTCATCCACCCCCGCGGAGAGGCTTCCCGCCATTTGGGGCAGGGCCACGTTGACCACCGTGGTGTCGATGATCTCCATGAAGGTCCCGGCCATCACCGCAATGGTTATTAGCCACTTGTTTATCTGGGGCGGGCCGTTAGCAGCGTTATCTTTCATAGCCATCTAGGGCGAGGGGTTAAAAGGGGAAAAGGGGAAGAGGGGAAAAGGGAAAGGCTTTTTTGTCTTACCCCTTCCCCTTTTAACCTTTTCCCCTTTTCCCCCAATTTTATCCTTTACTTTACCTTCGCCGACAGCAACCGAGCGCCAGTGCGGTTTCTAGTATCAATGCTCACCCAGGAGGACATGCCCAGGCGCAAAGGTTTATCTTCCGGGAAGGGGGGCAGGAGGACCACCTTGATGGGGACGCGCTGCACCACCTTCACCCAGTTGCCGGTGGCGTTTTCAGGGGGGAGGAGAGAGAACGCGGCCCCGGTCCCGGCCATGATGGAGTCCACCTTACCCTGGAAGATAGTGCCGGGGTAGGCGTCCACCGTAACTTCCGCACTCTGGCCGATATAGACGTCGGCCAGCTGGGTCTCCTTGAAGTTGGCTTCGATCCAGAGTTCCCGGTAGTCCAGGGGGACCAGGGTCATGAGAGGCTGTCCCGCCTTGACATTATTGCCGGGCTGTACCTGCCTGCGAGTAACGAAGCCGGCGAACTGGGCCCGGACCTTGGTGTAGTCCAGATTGAGGCGGGCTTGTTCCAGCAGGGCCCGGGCCTCTTTAATGGCCGGCTGCTCCTCCAGAGGGATGTTGGTGGAGCCGCCGATGGCGGCCCGGGCCTCCCGGAGTTCCTGCCGGGCCTGGTCCACCTCGGCCCTGGTCACCTGGAAGTTGGTGTTCACCTTATCCAGGGTCTGTTTAGGCACCGTGCGGCGCTCGTACAGACCGGCATAACGTTTCCGGTCCAGGCCCGCCAGGCGGAAATTAGCCTCGGTCTGGGCTACCTTGGCCTGGATGGTGGAAACCCTGACGTAGCGTTGCGCTAAGTCCTGGCGCAGGCGGGCCTGGTTGGCCGCGGCCTGGTCCACCGCCACCTGGAAGTCCGTGGGGTCCAGGCACAGGAGGGTCTGGCCGGGGTTGACCCGCTGATTGTTGTCCACCAGCACCTCCGCCACCCGCCCCGGCACCCGGGGGGAGATCACCCCCACGTGGCCGCTCACGTGGGCGTCGTCGGTGCTGATATAGACATGTATATGGCGCCAGTAGCCCAGAGCGGCTCCGATCATCAGGAGCAGCAGCAACGCCAGGCCTATCCGGACCGAGGTCTTACGGAGCATTGGTGGCTTTCTCCTGGGAGAGCAGATCGTTGATGGCCCCCACCGCCCAGAGCATCTGGGCCTTGGCCATCTGATGATCGTACAGGGCGTTGAAATAATTGACCCGGGTCCTGGTTAACAGCGTCTGGGCGTCGATGACCTCGGTGGCGGTGCCCACCTGCTCCTGGTAACGTTCTTCATTAAGGCGGAAATTTTCGTCACCCTGGGCCACCGCCTTTTCCGTGACCCGGATGCGGTCCCAGGTCTCTTTCACTCCCAGGTACGAGGTCTGGACGTCCAGGCGCACCTGTTCGGTCAAATCCTTATGCCGCACCTGGAGCTGGGTCAGGCGCTCCCGGGCCTGGGCCACCTGGGCCCGGGTGTCCAGACCGGAAAAGAGGTTCCACTGCATGCCGAAAATACCGAAATACTGAGTGTCATGGACCCAGATATCATTCTTTTGATAAGTCTGGCCGGCCTGGGCAAAAATACGGGGATAATACCCGGCCTTGGTCTGGGTGATCACCTTTTCCCCTTGCTGGATGCGGTTCTGGGAGGCCTGGAGGTCGCTTCGCTGCTTCAAGGCCTGGTCGGTGGCCTGGTTGAGCTCCCAGGCCGGGGCAGCCAGATCCTTTTCCTCTTTCAGAGCGGTGGGCGCGGCCACGGGCAGGCCCAGGACCTTGTTAAGGCCCGACCGGATGTTGATGACGTCGTTATTGGCGGTGATCAGCCGCTGTTCCGCGTCCGCCAGAGACACCTCCGCCTGGAGGACGTCGTTGTAAGTGACCACCCCGAACTCGAACTGATCCCGGGCGATCTTCAGGTGGTCCTTGAGCTGCACCACCTCCTGTTGAGCCACAGTCACCAGCTTCTCGGCCCTAAGGACCCGGAAGTAGCCCTGGCAGACGGTGAGAAAGATATTATCTCTGGTCTGGGCGGTATCCAGACGGGTGGCGGATTTTCCCAAGACCGCGGCCTGGTAGCGGGAAGGGGTGGCCCAGAAGTCGAAGATGGTCTGGTCCACGCTCACCTGGGTGCTCCAATAATTACGGTTGGTCATGGGAAAGGAGACGCCTCCCGAGGTGGGTGCGCCCACACCCTTGAGAGCGATTTTGGTGGGATCATCGAAAATGGTATGGTTGACTTCGGCCTTGACCTTCGGGAGAAACCCGGACCGGGCCCGGACCACTTCTTCGCCGGCGATCAACTCTTCCAGGCGGCTCACCTGGAGGGTGGGATTGGCCTTATAAGCCAGGCGCAGGGCCTCTTTTAGGGTCAAGGTGGCCGGGGCTGCCGCCGCGAAACCGGGCGCCGCGGCCAGGCTCCAGCAGATCCACCACCAGAGAAACCAGGGCCGTAGACTGCGAAACTTCATAGGGTTGCCACCTCCGCCGGGGCTTGAGGTTTCGGGGTGAGACCTGAAAAGAGGAGGGTCAAAAGTACCGGCAAGGCCTCTTTGATAGCCACTTCCCGGCCCGCCGCCATCTGGTAGTAGCCGACGCTCCGGACCAGGCCCCGGAGCATGAAGGTCAGGAGCCGGGGGTTGGCCGGGATAAACAGCCCCGTGGCAATGCCCTGGGCAAAGACCGGGGTCACCAGGTCGAAAAATTTCTCTTCCAAATCCTGGAAGTGACTCCAATAGGCCTGGGAGGAACCGCGTCCGTCCCGCCGCAAGTCCCGGGCGTAGGCGGGAAAAAAAACCCGTTCCTTGATCAAATAATCCAGGAGCAGCGAGGCCACCCCCCGGATCTTGCCGGTGGCAGAGGCAGGGGACTTGACGATGACCTCGATATCCCGGAGCATGGTTTCCCCCACCTGGGTGATCAGGTCCCGGATCAACTCATCCTTGCTGGGAAAATAGAGATAGACGGTGCCTTTGGCCACTCCCGCGGCTCCGGCGATCTCTTCCATGGTGACGGCCTCCAGGCCGCGGGCCTCCATGAGCTTCCGGGCCGCGGCCAGGATCTCCCGGGTGCGGAACGCGGTCACCAATTCTTTTTTGGTGGATTTAGGGGAATATGGCATAATGACCTTCCGGTCAGAAAACTGACTTGGTAGTCAATAACGGGATTCCCGGACCTTGTCAAGAAAAACTTGCAAACCCGGAGACCCCCGTTTAGACTAGATAATATCCAGAAGAAGGGGAGGGGAAGATGCACCGCCGGGATTTTTTTCGCCATCTGGCGGCCCTGGGGTTGATGGCCGGGGCCGGGCGGTATTGGCTTTTACCGGAGCAACTGTGGGCCATGTCCTCCAAGGATAAGCCCCAGGCCCTCCTGGCCAAGGTGGAGGGCACGAATTACGCCCAAATCACCGGGGACGCCATCCAGGCCTTGGGCGGGATGAAGAAATTCGTCAATGCCGGGGAAGTGGTGGTGGTCAAGCCCAACATGGCCTGGGACCGGGCCCCGGAACTGGCGGCCAATGCCCACCCCGCGGTGGTCCGCCAGGTGGTGGAGCTCTGTCTGGACGCGGGGGCCAAGAAGGTGAAGGTCCTGGACCACACCTGCCATGACGCGCGCAAGGCTTATAAAAACAGTGGCATCCAGGACGCGGTGCTGGCCCTCAAGGACCCCAGGGCGGTGGTGGAGTTCGTGGACGAGCGGGGCTTCGTGGAGATGAACGTGGAAGGGGGCAAGACCCTGAAGAAATGGTACTTCTACAAAGACATCCTGGAGGCCGACCGCTTCATCAACATCCCCATCGCCAAACAGCACGCGGAATCCCGCCTGACCATGAGCCTGAAGAATATGATGGGGGCCATCGGCGGCTGGCGGGGCCGCATCCACGTGGGTCTGCACCAGAACATCGCGGACATGAACCTGATTTTGCGCCCGGATTTACATATCCTGGACGCCACCCGCATCTTGGTGGCCAACGGTCCTTCCGGGGGGCGGATCGAGGACGTGCAGGTGAAAAACCTGGTCTTGGCAGGGCCCGACCCCGTGGCCCTGGACGCGTTCGGCACCACCATCTTTGGGCTGAAGCCCGGGGACATCGGTTACATCACCAAGTCCTACGAAGCGGGCCGGGGGGAGATGGACCTGAGCAAGGTAAAAATCGTTTGAGCCTAGGATCTAATGGCGGGTTCCAGAAGTTATCTGGCAACTGTGCCCTGGTGGTTTCCAAAACTGCTTTTTAAGTCCCCATTTTCTAAAGGGGTATTTTAGGGGGATTTTTAGGTGCTTATAAAATCCCCCCTAACCCCCCTTTAAAAAGGGGGGAAAGATATTGCTCTTTATTGGACTTTTTCCCTAAGAGGAAAACTATCTTAATTTATGAAACGTCACGTTAGGCGGCGGCGAACCCCGGGAGGGGGCGTATGCCCGCAGCCATAAGGACTTTCTTTAATCTTGGAGCCCCAACAGTTCTCTGAATTCCATTCCTTAATATCATGGATAGCAAAACCTCTTTCTTGACCAACCGCACCCGGGTGCGCCTGCGGCGCGTCTCCCAGGTCCTTTTTTTCGGTCTGTTCGTCTTTCTGTTTCTGAAAGCCGAATACTTGGGCCGGGAGGTCTTGCCTTGGCCGGTGGACCTATTCTTCCGCTTCGACCCCCTGGTCCTGGCGGCACATCTCCTCAACCACAACCCCTGGGTGGCCGGGCTCTGGTGGTCGCTCCTGTTCGTGGCCCTGACCTTGATCCTGGGCCGGTTTTTCTGCGGCTGGGTCTGCCCCCTGGGCACCGCGCTGGACGGCTGCCGCCATTTGCTCTTTAGGCCCCGGCCCGATGCCGGGGTAGCGGCCCGCTGGCGCCGGGGCAAATATTATTTACTCATCGGCCTGCTGGCCGCCGCGCCCTTGTCCCTGAACCTGGTGGGCCTGTTCGACCCCCTCTCCCTGCTGTACCGCTCCCTGGCCATTATTTTTTATCCCGCGTTCGGCTACGGGGTGGAAAAGGCCGGACTTACCTTGTATCGCCTGGGAACGCCTTTCACTTATGCGAGTGAGCCGGTTTATCAGGCCTTTAAGGCCACCCTGCTGCCTTTCAAGCCCCTGGTTTATCTGCTGCCTTTCCTCACCCTGACCCTCTTTGCTCTGGTGGTGGCCGCGGAAAGGGTGGACCGGCGGTTCTGGTGCCGGGCCTTATGCCCCCTGGGGGCCCTTTACGGCCTCCTGGCCCGCTTTTCTCTCCTCAGGCGGCGGCCCACCGCGTTGTGCCCAGATTGCGGCGACTGCACCCAGATTTGCAAAATGGGGGCCTTCGCGCCCGGGAAACCGGCGCGCCATATGAACTCCGAATGCCAGCTCTGCCTCCGCTGCCTGGACCAGTGCCAAAAAGAGGAGCGGGTGAGTTGGACGATGCGCTCCAAGGCCCCCCGGGCCCCCCTGGACCTGGGCCGCCGTCAGGTGATCACCTCCCTGGCTGCCGGAGTGGCCGCGGTCCCCCTGCTCCGTCTGGGTTCCCTGGCCCGCCGCCCCGAAGAGCACCTGATCCGTCCCCCGGGGTCCCAGGATGAGGCCGCATTATTAAGCCGCTGCATCCGCTGCGGCGAATGTCTGAAGGTCTGCCTCACCAACGGCCTGCAACCCGTGCTCTGGGAAGCCGGCCTGGAAGGGCTCTATACTCCCCGCCTCATCCCCCGCCTGGGTTACTGCGCCCATTCCTGCAACCTTTGCGGCCAGGTCTGCCCCACCGGGGCCATCCCGGCGCTGCCCCTGCCTGCCAAGCAGGCCTTAATCCTGGGCACCGCGTTCATCAACCGCAGCCGCTGCATCCCTTACAGCGAAGGGACCGATTGCCTGGTCTGCGAAGAACATTGCCCGGTTTCTCCCAAGGCCATCGCCTTCATCGAGCAGGAAGTCACCAACCCCAAGGGAGAACGGGTCAAGGTGAAACTCCCCATGGTGCACGAGGACCGCTGCATCGGCTGCGGCCACTGCGAACATGTCTGCCCGGTGGGGGGGGCGGCGGCGATCCGGGTGAAGAGGTCGTTGCGGGTGGAGATGTGAGGTTTAGCTGAAAGGAGGGTGATGGTGATGAAAAAACTACTTAGGTGTTTTATGCTTGTTCTTATCGCGGCGATGTTTATGTTTACTGCCGCCGGGGTCGCGGCCGCGGAAGTCAAGCAGGTCAAAGGACAGACGCTATATATTCCTTATTATACAAGCTTTATCGGTCATGGTAGAGATTATAGTTTAAAGGCCACTACCTACATCCATAATACTGATCGACATAATGCTATAAGCATAACTAAGATAGACTATTACAGTACCAGTGGCAAGCTGGTGGAAAAGCATCTGCCACAACCCCTGAAACTCAACCCCCTGGCCGCCACCCGGATCAGTGTCAAAGAGCCTCTAAGAGGTGAGGAGGGCACGGGAGCCCACTTGCTTATCCAATGGCAGGCGGACAATAAGGTGACCGAACCTTTGATCGAGGGCGTATTTCTCGGTTCCGAAGGCACGCACGGCTATTCTTTTTCTTCCCAGGCAAGAGTGATTCAGGAGGATGCCAATTAATTCCCCGGGACCTGCTGAGGGGCCCTATCCAAAAATTTCCGGCATCCGGCGCCTATACCCGGAACACCCCCTGGTAGGGGTGGGAGCCGTCATTTTCCGGGGGGAGGAGGTGCTCCTGGTGCGCCGCGGTCAAGAGCCGGCCCTGGGCGCCTGGAGTCTGCCCGGGGGTCTGGTGGAGTTGGGGGAGGGCCTGGAAGAGGCCTTGCGCCGGGAGTTGGCGGAAGAGACCGGCATTACCGTGACCATAGCCGGCGTCACCGCGGTCCTGGACAGGATTTACCGGGACCCCGACGGCGGCATACCTTATCACTATGTACTGGTGGATTTTCTCTGCGATTATGCAGAAGGGGAGCTGCGCCCCGGGTCGGATATCACCGACGCCAGGTTCAGCCGCATAGCAGAGCTGACTCAATTTGACCTGCCCCAATTTACCGCCCGGGTGATCCGGCGGGCCTGGGAGCAAAAGCGCCAGGACGGGTTCCTCCCCTTGATTGGCGGATAACCACATTTCGCAGCCAAAAGGCATTAAAACCGAGTTGCGGTCAAAAAAGTAATATTGTCATTCTGAGCGAAGCGAAGAATCTAGATTCTTCACTGCGCTTCGCTTCGTTCAGAATGACAGCTCTAAATATTACCTGTTTGCACGCAACTCGGTATCAAAGGTAAGGGCGAACCTGGTGATTGCCCAGGCATGGCGGGCGAACACCAGGTTCGCCCCTAGGAAAGAATATACGTTGGCAGGCGAATTGCTAAGAAAATAGCCGTCTGCAACCGGCTGCCAACCAGCAGTTAAAAGAGCGGTCCTGCTGCTACTGATAACTGGCCGTTCCCTCTTATTTCGGGAAAATGCCCGGGTCTTCGAACCTGTCGTCACTCCGCCCTATGGGGCGGACGAAGGTCCAACCGCCGGGTGCGCCGATCAGGCCCCAGGCTGCGTCCCGTGTGCTCCCGGTGCCCAGATAAAAGGGCATGGTGGCCACAAAGAGCGCCGTCCCGGCGACGGTGACGCCAAACCCCACCGGGCGGCCGACCAGCGCGTCCGCGGCGATGGACGCGGAGGTGGGCTTAGGCGGGGCCTTGATGGCAAATCCCTGTTCTGCGCTGGACTTGATGGTGTATCCCACTTCCCCGGCCGTGCTCAGACTCACCCAGCCGCAGGTCAGACTCACCACCAGCATGGCCACCATTAATATCCGCTTCATGGCAGCTCCTCCCTTTATTTAGCCGTTAACATCCAGAGTCAGGAAAAAGTACCTTGATTTTATACCACTTTCCCTTTCAAATACCATCGGTTAAATCTGCAACTTATTGATCTGCACCATTCATTTTTTAGCAAAAACCGGAAACGTCATTATTATCCCGGGGCTTTGTCAATAACCGGGGCCGCGGCCCGGAGCGCCGGTGGGCGCTGGCCCGGTGGGCGCATAGCCGCTGGGTGTCCGGGGCCGGGTCTCTTCTATCCCCATTTTGTCCTTCATCTCCCTGGTAATCCGGGCTCCTTCTTCCAAGTTGGTAATGATATGGGGCGTTATCAAGACCAGGAGTTCGGTTTTCTGTTTGCTGACCCCTTCCGAACCGAATAACGCTCCCAGGAAGGGAAGCTTCCGCAAGCCGGGAATCCCGGCCTGGGTATGGGAGGTATCTTCCCGGATGAGCCCTCCCAAGACTATGGTCTGGTTGTCCCCGGTGGTGAGGGAAGTCTTGGCGGTCCGCACACTGAAGGTGGGAGTGCCGCTGACGCCGGTGGTGGTGGTCTGGGCGTCGCTCACCTCCTGGGCGATATCCAGGGTCACCTGGCCTTTGGCGTTGATCTGGGGCTTCACCGAGAGGATGATGCCGGTTTGGCGGTAATTCACCGTGGAGGTCTGGAAAGAAGTGGTCTGGCTGACCAACGGCACCGACTGGGAGGTGAGAATGGGCACCTCCTGGCCGATCATGATCTGGGCCTCCTGGTTATTGGCCGCCATGATGTGGGGTGAGGCCAGGATATTTACTTTACCCTCGGACGCCAACAGGTTGATGAGCGCCTTGAGCTTGTTTGCGGTGTCCGCGGCCACGAAGGTCAGACCGCCCGCGGTGGTAAACGCAGCCCCCGCTCCGGACAGGAAATTAACGCCGGGAAGGCTCGCGATCGGAGAGGTGGAGCTGGGAGTGGCCACCAAGGCGCCACTGGTGCCGGTTCCCCCACTCGTAGTATTGCCGGTGGCATTGGACGCCCCAATGAGAAACTCGATGCCGTATTTTAGTTCGTCGGTGAGCCGGACTTCCGCGATCAGCACCTCGTTCAGCACCTGGCGGGGCGCGATATCCAACTGCTTCAGAAGCCTGGAGATGATGTTCCATTCATGGGGTGGGGCCACCACCACCAGGAGGTTGTTCTCTTCATCGGGAATGATGCGCACCCCTTCTTTGGCGCTCCCGCCGGGAGCAGCTCCCGGACCTAACGGTGTGGCCCGTTCTTTCATGGCCCCGCCACCTGCGGTTTCACCGATCCCGCCGCCCTCCGCGGTGGCGCCCAGGGCTCCTCCCGAGGGGCTAGCCGCGCCCAGGGAACTCCCCGAGCCCATACCTCCCCCCATGGTCCCCATACCGCCGCCCATGCCGCCACCCATGCCACCGCCCATACCGCCGCCACCGCCCCTGGAGCCCCCGAAGCCGCCGCCCATGCCGCCACCCATGCCCTTGATCCCGGTCTCCGGTTTCTTTTCCTTGACCGTGGGTGCGGAGGGGGTGCCGCCATAAACCTGGGTCAGGAGATCGGCCAGATTCTTGGCTTTGTAGTTCTCCACATTATAGACGTGGACATTGGCCAGCATGTCGGTGCGCATATCCAACTGCTTGACCCAGTGCAGGGCGCGGTCCATCAACGGCCCGGAGTTGGCCAGGATCATCACCGAATTGAGGCGGGACACCGGCAGGAAGCCGACCCCGAATTTCCCTTTCTGGGCCAGGGTGCCGTAGGCTGCAAAGATCACTTCCAACTCGCCGATGAGTTCGTTGGGGTCGGTATTATGCACCTTGACCACCCGGATTAAAGTTTGGGTCAAGGACTGGGTGTCGATCAAGTGGACCAGATTCAGCAGCTTATCCAGGTTGGCCGGATTGTCCACCAGAATCAAAGAATTGTGGGCCCCTTCGGTGATGCTGCCGCCCGCGGACATCATGGGCTTCAAGGCCGTCACCAGTTCCTTGACCGCGGTCTGTTCCGGGAAGAGCACTTGCACCGTCATGCCCACGGGGGTCACCCCCCGCTGATAAACCGGCAGGCCCTCCGTAAACGATTTTTCCAGGGGCACAATCTTGTGCATGGTGCCCACCTTGACGATGGTGGCGCTGTTGACCAGCAGAATCGTCTCCAAGATCCCCAGGATGTCGGTCTCGCTCAACTTCCCGGTGGCCCGCACATTCACGGTGCCCTTGACCCGGGGGTCAATGGTGTAGTTGAGGCCCAGGGTGTCCGCCAGGACCCGGACGGCCTCCACCAGGTCAGCATTTTTCAGGTTGAGATCCAGGGGATAAACTTTTTCACCCGCCTTGGCCTGGCGGCGCTTAGAGGGAACTTTCTTGATGGCTGAGGCATAATGCTGCATTCCCGGCTCTTCCGGTTCCGATCTCTTACGTTTCAGCTCCTCAAGTTCCTGGAGAGGCGTTTTCCGATCCGGCTTGACCGGGCTCTGGGTCACCCTTACCGGCACCTGGTGGGGGGTAGGCTGGCTGGGGGGAGTGGTCACCTTAGCAGGACCGGCACAGCCCATCAAGCCCAGGCACAGGGAAAAAACGAGCAGCCGTGTCATGGGCCCTTTTCTCCGGGGCCGGCCAATCAAACCGGGAAACTCATCCATTATCATTTCAGCCTCTATTCAGGGAAGTTTAGCGTCTTCTTGCCTTCCTTGCTTTGGAAAACCACCGCCTCACTGGAAATCTCCACCACTTTAAAACCTTCCCATTCCTCCCCCAGGCGCACCACATCGATCTGACTACGGACCGGGGCCGGACCGCGGCCCCTGACCGCCGGGCCCGGCGCGGCGCTGATCAGGGCCGCCTTTTCATCGCCGACGATAATGACGCCCAAAAGACGGCGGCCTTCCAGACTCGACTTGGCTTTGGCGGTCACAGCCCCCAGACCGGGACCGGTGCGGCTCGGGGAGAACAGATTTTTGGACGACACCACCGTGAAGGCGTTCAGGGGCCGCTGATCCCTAAGGGGCACGGCCTTGGGGACCTCCGGCCCTTTCCGGGAAAGAGACTTATCCGGAGCCTGGTCGCTTTCCACCCACACCTGGATAATGCCCAGCAGGGCCAGGGCGCAGCCCGCCAGGAATATGAGCGGTAAGAGAAAGCCGCGGCGCCACATCAAACGCCGGTCCCCTTTTTAATCACCCCGGTCACCACCAGGCTCACCTGCATCGGCTGGGGGACGTCCTTGACGCCGGCCGCCCAGCGGGGTGAGTTGATCTCCAATTCGGGAATGAAAAGCAGCTTCTTATGATGTTCCAGATGATAAAGAACGGTCAGCAACTGGTCCACGGTGCCGGACAGTTGCACCTGCACCGGCACTTCCTGGTAGGGACCGGCGTCCTTGGGCTGCAGAACCTTGATACTGGTCACCTGCACGCCATGGTTGCCGGTGACGTTTTTCAGGATCTCCTGGAGGTCCGCGGAGGCCACCGCGGGATTGCCCCCGGAGAGGAATTGGCCCTCCATCAGGGCCACCGCGTTTTTCAAGGCCTGCAGGGCCTGCCCCACCTTTGCCTTGTTCTGCTGCAACGCCTGGTACCGCACCAGCAACTGGCGTTTCCGGGCCAAGTCCTGGGACCAGCTGCTCTCCAGGGCCAGCAGCGGGTAAACCACCACAAAATAGACCACTAACAGGAGTAAGAGGCCTCCCAGGGCCCAGGCCAGACGCTGCTGCTGAGGGGTCAGCCCCTCAGGGAGCCAGTTCCAGGCCTTTAATTTCTGCTTTAATTTTAAAATGCTCGAGTTTACTGGCATCGGTGACTATGGGGGAGGCAAATTCGGTTTTTTTGAGCCACCCGGATTTCTCCAACAGGGGAATCAGGTCGGCCGCGGACCGGGACATGCCCCCGATCTCCAGGTTTTGCTGGCTGATCCGCAGGTTAAACAGCCAGGTGTGGTCCGGAATTAGTTGGGTCAAATCTTTCAGAACACTCAGTTTGTCCGGGGACTTCTCCAGGCGCCTGAGGTTTTCCAGTTGCTTGGCCAGGGCCCGGCTTTCTTCCATCTGCTTTTCCACGAGACGGGCATCCGGCGTCACCCGGACCAGTTCCTGGTCCACTTGATAGAGCAACACCCGTTTATGAACAAACATGCTGCCGACCCACACCACCACCAGGGACAGAAAGACCAGGAGCAACAGTTTATTCAGGGAGAAGCCGCTGAGCCTCACCACCGTCCGTTCTTCCGGCGGCAGGAGGTTGGTCCCCACCGGCACCTTGCCCAGACCCCTGAGCGCCGCGCCCAGGGCAGGAAAAGCTGCGGTCTCCAGATCCTTTTCCGGAGGCAGCCCCTTGATGGTGAAGTTGCCCGGGGTGATTACCGTTAGATTCTCCTGGCGGGCCACCGCCAGGATGCCCGGCTCCGCCGCTGCCTGGCCGTAAAGGGCCAGGGCCTTGGGCGGGCTGCCTGCCTCTTCCAGCCGGCGGATTTCCGCGGCCAGGCTATCCCCGGGTTTCTGGGGCGCGGTGAGCCGTACTTGCTTGGAGAAACTTAAGGTTTTCCCCTGTATCTGGGTGAGCTCAAGCCTGTCGGTTTCTAAATGGAGGAGAAGCCAGGAAGGGGGCAGCTTGCCGCCCAAGAGGCTGAAGGCGTTCGCCACCGCCACCGGCCCCGGCTCCAGGGAAATAGGTCTTAAACCTACCCGGGAGAGGAGATTCAGGCACTCCTCCACCGGTTCCCGGGGCAGAGCCAGCAACATCAGGCGAATGCCGGTATCCGTCTCCTCCAGGACCTGGAAGCCGTAATACAGGCGCGCCCCGGGCAGGGGCAGGAAGCGGTCCAGTTCGTAACTCACCACCTGGGCCAGATTATCCGCGGCCGCGGCCGGAAGCGTCACCTCCCGGAAGAAGCCCATATCCCGGCTCACTGCCAGGGATACCGGGGAGTTAGCCAGCCCCCAGAGAGAAATGGCCTCCTCCACGCGAGCTGCCCAGGAATCCGGATCATCGCCGCTCCGGGTCAGGCGGGCCAGATTGGTTATCCGGCTTCCGGAAAACCCTTTTTGCACCTGGACGAGAGTCAAGCCGGACTTATCTAGATAAGCACCCAGGGCTCCGGCCTCGGACAGCAGCGCCAGGGAGATGGAGTTCCACCAACTACCGGGTTTTCCGTTCATGTTCCTCATCAACCTGGATAATCATCCGCCCAATAAGTATAGGTCCAATATGCAGATTCCGACATATCCAGGCGCACTATGGCCTTGATGGTGTGCCGCGGTCCTTGTTTATTATTTATCATGCCTGTAGACAAGATGGTAAAAAAAGGTGAGCTATTAAACGTCAGGTTCTGCATCATCGGCATTATTTGCGGATCTACGGTTATTTGCGGCACATCCCGCAATTGGCGTAAAAACTTCACCTGCCGCGCCTCCATCAGGATGCGCACCTGCTCCGGGGTAAACCCCAAGGTCTGCAGCACCTCCCTGGGGGCGGTATTTATATTGACCTTCAGGCCCAACGACTGAACGGTAAGAAAGGAAGACAGGGCCCTTAAGTTGCTGCCCGTAAAGCCCCGGACCCAGGCCAGTTCCTCCACAACGTCGAACCTGCCGCCCTTGGCCGGATAAGGGGGGTCCAGGCCCTGGTAATATGCGTTCCGGGCTCCATAAGGACGTGGCCGATCCCCCTTGGTCCGCCAATCCTCGATGGAGTCGACCATGACCCGCAACTTTCCCTCCGGGAAACCTAAGGCCTCAAAAAGGGTTGCCAGCACCTTCCCGTACACCAGGTTGAGATCCAGCTTGCCGCCTTCGTCCGCGATCTGCACCTCCGCCAGACCTCCGGGGAGTTCCAGGATATGGCGGCTCTGGTCCCCCCGCCAGAGATCCGGAGGCAGGGTCACATCACTTTGGGCGGACCTGCTCTCGAGCTCCATGGCCCTGGCCGCCATGATCTTGGCCACGGCGTAATGAATCCCGGCCTCGGCCAGGCGGTGGCACCGGGAGGCGTCCCGAAAATTGGCCGCCAGCTGGATCTCCGTGCGCCATTCCTGGGCCCAGTTCAGGATCATGACGCTGAGCAGGGCCAAGACCCAGAGTATCAGCAGAAGAATTACGCCTTCTTCTCCAGCCGGCGGGCGCCGGGGGGCAGGCTTACTATTGCGGAGCCGCAGGTTGCGTTCCGCTGTCAACTTTGCGCACATTGATGGGAATCACCCAATCCTGGGGCTCCTGGTTTCCCAGGGCCGCTTGCACCCTCACCCATTGGGGCAGGCCGCCCTGGCGTTTGCCGTCCCAATTGTCGTATTCCTTGCCATCCTTGCCATAGAAGAAGCGGCAGGAAGCCAGGTGCCGCACCAAGATCTGCCTGATCTCCACGCCTTCAGGGTCCCGGCTCCAATTGACAATTTTGCATTGTTCCACGGCCAAGACCCCGCCCGGGGCCTCTTCCCGTCCCACCAGGACCCGCCAATGGTAGATGCCTCCCAAATTGTGGGCTTCCAGGGGGAGAAAGGTGAAGAAACGCATCTGCTGGGACTCTCCCCAGAAATAATCCTGAACCCGGGCCACCCCGGCAGTGGCGGAACTAAGACTCCTTTCCAGAAAGCCCAGACCCACCCTTAATTCCTGGAGGTCGGCCGCGGTGGCCTGGCCCCGCTGCATCGCCTTCAGGGTCAGGTTCATGGCCGTAAAAGCCACCAGGCTCAAGAGCCCCACCAGGGTCATGGCCACCATCAGCTCCAGCAAGGTGAAGCCCGGGGCCACACGTTTATGTCCCGCCGGCATGGTCACGATCTTTTTTCGACCGCGGTTCTCATGGTCTGGAGTTCCAGGGACTTGGGCCTGCCCCGCTCCTCCCAGGAAACCGTGACCTTCAGGAGACTGCACACCGCTTTTCTGTCAGACATAGTCGTAGGGCCTTGGAATTTCGGCTCCAGGCGCACCACATAGGCAAAGCGTCCATCCCGCCCTTGAAAAACACCCTGGCTCAAGCTTCTCAATTCACCATATTCCTTGATGACCTTTTCCGCCACCAGGACGGCCTGGGTATGGGTCCGGGAGGACTCCTGGGCCCGCAGGGAACCGGCGAGCACCTCCAGAAGGATTACCAGCAAGACACCCATGAGGGCCGTAGCCACCATTACTTCCAGGAGGCTGAAGCCCTGGGTCCGGCCTGCCCCGGCCTTCGGGGGCGTCATGGCTATGACCCTCCGGTCTTCAGGCTGACCCTGCCGGTAATGATTTCCACATCCAGGAACTGACGGAGCCCCCGCTCATCCACCAGGGCCAGGTAACCGCCGCTGGAACTCCCGTCCCCATAAAAGGCGATGTAGCCCTGCCGGGCTTCTTTGTCCTGCCACACCAGGTGGGCTTCACCCAGGCGGAATCCCCGGGACAATTCCCCGGCCCGGCCAGTCCCTTCCACCCGGTAACGTCCGGCCCCCAGGTCCAGGAAGACCCGCACCCGTTGGTGCCGCGTGGCCGCGACGCTCCGGGCGGTGCGGAGAGTAATCATTAATTGCCGCAGGCTGGCCCTCTCCCGCTCCCGTTTCAAGGTGCCGTACATCCCCGGGATCACCAGGCCCATCATCAGGGCCATAAGGACCAGAACCACCGTCAGCTCCAGCAGGGAAAAACCCTTTTCCCCGGGGGCTATCTCTCCCGGCGCCCTGGCTCCGTTATTGGGGGGCCTGGTAGTTGCTGATATCCGCGCTCTCACCTTCTCCACCCGGCGCCCCGTCGGCCCCGTGGGAAACAAGATCATAGGCGCCGTGCTCCCCGGGGCTTTTATAGAGGTAATCCCGTCCCCAGGGGTCCTTGGGCACCCCCTTTTCCAGGTAAGGCCCGGACCATTGGGACAGGTTTTCAGGGCGCTGCACCAGGGATTTCAGGCCCTCTTCCTCCGTGGGATAACGCCCCACGTCCAGGTGGAAGAGGTCCAGGGCGGTAGACAGCATCTGAATCTGGGCCTGGGCGGCCTTCACCTTGGCCTTCCCCACCCGGCCCATCAGCCGGGGGGCCACCAACGTGGCCAGAAGGCCCAGGATAAAAAGGACGATCATTAATTCTATCAGGGTAAAGCCCGCGGTCCGCCGGTCCTTTTTGGTCACGGGGAAAGTTCCTCCTGCAGTTAAAATGAAATCTCGTAGAGATTGAGTATGGGCAACAGTAAAGAGACAATAATAAAACCTACCACCACGGCCATGACCAGGATCAGGACCGGCTCCAGCAATGCCAGCAATCTGCGCACCGCGGACCTGGCGTCGCTTTCCAGGGATTCGGCCGCGGCCAGGAGCATTTCTCCCAATTGGCCGGTCTCCTCACCGATGGATACCATTTGAATAAAAAGCTCGGGGAGCAGACCCACCTTTTTCAGCAGGCTGGATAAAGGTTGCCCTTTCTCCACCTCCTTTTGCACGCCCGACAGGGCCTGGGCCATAAAGCGGTTGGGCACGGAGGTGGTCACCACCCGCAAGGCAGCCACCAGGGGAACGCCGTTATTCAGGAGCGTGCCCAGGGTCTTGGCGAAAAACGCCGCGGACACCCGCTTGGTCAAATCCCCCAGAAAAGGGGCTCGCATCTGGAAGCGGTCCACGGCCATCTGCCCCCGGGGAGTGCGGCGCAGGCGGATCAGGGTTAACGCGGTTAGGGCTATGATCAGCCCTAATAACCACCAGTAAGACCGGAAAACATGACTTAAAACCAAAAGAAGACTGGTGGTCCAGTAGAGGGTTTGGCCCATCTCCTTGAAAAAGGTCTCGAACCTGGGCACCACGTAAAGGAGCATCATGATCACAGACAGGCCGCCGACGCAGGCCAAAATCATGGGGTAGATCAGCGCGGTGGTCAAGTAACTGCGAAACTCGCTCACCGTCTTCAGATAGTCCCCCAGCCGGGCGAGGGCCACTTCCAGAAAGCCGCCGGTCTCCCCCGCCTCCACCAGGCTGACGTAGAGGGGAGAAAAGATCCGGTGGCGGGCTAAGGCCTCGGACAGGGGCTTGCCGGATTGAAGATCCCTTAGAACCTGGCTGAGTATCGGCTTGAGACTGGAACTGCCGCTCACTTCCAGCAAGGCCTGGAGGCTGCGTTCCAGGGGCAGGCCCGCCTTCAGGAGTGCGGCCAATTCCTGGGTGAAGTGGACCAGTTGCCCCAGGGAGACACGGCGGGTGCGCTTCCAGGTCAGGCTGCCCTGCCATCCTCCCGCCTTCGCTTCTTCCGTGGTGATGCGCAGGGGGATCAGCCCCCCTTCCTGCAGGTGCAGCACCACCAGGCGCTCCTCCCGGGCCTCCAGGGTGCCCTGATGGATGTTGCCCCCCGCGTCGCTGGCCCGATAATGAAAAAGCGGCATCCCTTACTCCTGGGTGACCCGCAGCACTTCCTGGCTGGTGGTGATGCCTTCCGCCACCTTGGCCCAACCGTCCCCGGCCAGGGTGCGCATCCCCTGGGAAATCGCCACCTGCTTAAGGGCTGCGGCATCAGCGCGTCTCAGGATCAACTGGCGGACGGATTCATCCACCACCAACAGTTCATAGATGCCGGTGCGCCCCTGGTAACCGGTCTGGGCGCAGGCCGGGCAGCCTTGCCCCTCGTACAGGCGCTCCGGCAGGTTGCCGGCAATCTCGCTGCGGATTTCTTTTGGAATCGACCCCCGGGGCAAGGCCTTCTTGCACTCCGGACAAATGACGCGCACCAGGCGCTGGGCCAGGATGCCGATGACCGCGGATGCCAGGAGAAAGTCTTCCACGTCCATCTCCAACAGGCGGGTAATGGCCCCGGGCGCATCATTAGTATGCAGGGTGCTGAAGACCAAGTGGCCGGTGAGGGCCGCGTGCACCGCAATCTCCGCGGTTTCCCGGTCCCGGATCTCCCCCACCAGCACCACGTCGGGGTCCTGGCGCACAATGTGCCTGAGGCCCCGGGCAAAGGTGAGTTCGATGGAGGGCTTGACCTGCATCTGGGTGACGCCGGAGAGGCGGTATTCCACCGGGTCCTCAATGGTGATGATCTTTTTCTCCGGGGAATTGATGCGCTCCAGCGCGCCGTAAAGGGTGGTGGTCTTGCCGCTGCCGGTGGGGCCGGTGACCAGGACCATGCCGTAAGGCTTGTGAATCAGTTCATCGAATTGCTTGAGCTCCCGGGGGGGAAATCCCAGGAGGGCCAGATCCAGAATCACCTTCTTCCGGTCCAGGATGCGGATTACCATGGACTCCCCCAAAAGGGTGGGCAGGGTGGATACCCGGAAATCGACATCATGGCCCTTGACCTTGAGACGGAAACGTCCGTCCTGGGGCAGCCGCCGCTCGGCAATATCCAGGCGGCTCATGATCTTCAGGCGGGAGATGACCGCGGCCTGCAGCGCTTTGGGGGGCGATTCCGCCTCATAGAGGAGACCGTCCCGGCGGTACCGCACCCGGAAGGAATCCTCAAAGGGCTCCAGGTGGATATCGCTGGCCCCCATCTGGATGGCCCGGAGCACCAAAAGGTTCACCAACTGGATGATGGGGGCCTCCCGGGCCATATCCCGGAGATGGCCGATCTCCGAGGTCTCTTCCGTGACCAGATCCAGCTCTTCCGGCTCCAGATCGCCCACCAGACGGGCCATGCGGCTGCCCGGCTGGTAAACCGTCTCAATGGCCTCCAGGATCTCCTCTTCCGCGGCCGCCAGCGAGGAAACCGGCATTCCCAGGGCCACCTCCATCGCCTGGTTGGTGGTCAGATCCTCGGGGTCGGCCATGGCCAGGAGCACCCGTCCGTCTTCCTTTTTCAGGGGCAGGCACCGGTTATCCTTGAGAAAACGCACGGATAGACCGGCAAATGGTTCAATGTCTCCCCAATCTTTCAGGCTGACGAGTTGGCCGTTCATCTATTGACCTCTTTGAGACCGAATCCCCAGGAAATGTTAACGCCGCCAGCGCGATTCAGGCCTGAACCTCCCCGGCGTTCCGGCCGGGAATTATCCCGGCTGGGCTTGCGTTTCTCCGGATGGTCACGAGAACCTTTCACCCGGGTAATCACCACAAAATCCGGCCGGTAGGGCGGGCAATCGAGACTGTCCTCCTGCTGAAAAGCAGGGAAGGCCGCGGTCGCGGCTACTGCCGGCGGCGCAATGTCCGGGAGCCGGCTTCCCGCGCCGGGAGGAGTCTCCGGAGCCTCTTCCTCAGGTTCAGGAGGTTCAGGCTCCTCTGGCGGGGATTCCTCAGCTTCAGGCTCCGGGGGGGGAGGCGGCTGGGGGGCGGGCGCCGGCCGGGGCGCTACCGCCGGTGGAGGCGCTGCCGGTGGAGGCGCCACAGTGGGAGGCGGCGCCGGGGGTGGCGCTCCCGGAGGAGGGGAGGGAGGGGCAGGGGACGCAGAAGGAGAAGGCGCCGGAGCGGGCGCGGGCATTGGCGGTTTTACGGCTGGCGGCGGCGGGGGCGCCTGCCCGGGACCGGGGAAGGCTCGGGTGCCCCGGCGGCCGGGCCGGGGAGGCGCTGCCGGTGACGGCGGCGCGGTCGGCGAGGGAGGTGCTGCCGCGGGCGGCGCTTTGGGGCCTTCAGTCTTCTCCTCGGTGGTGATATGCAGGTTGCCCTGCTCGTCCGTAAAGCGCTTAATGGCCCCGGTGGCGGGCCAGGAAAAGAGGACGGTTATGAACAAGGCCAGAAGAACGCGGCCGCTCCAGGCAATAGTTCCCCCGCTTCTTGCTTTAGTTTCTCCCATGACCTCTTATCGCTTCATCACTTGCCGGTGAGTGGCCTTCACTAACTTATGTCTATAACTAAATATAGGGAAATCGGGGGCAAAAAGCAAGGAGGAGGGGTGTTTTAAGAAATATTCGGTTTGTTGTTCCAGTCGCCTTTTTGATAATATTTATCAAGCGGTTGGGGGCTGCCGCCGGGAACTCTGCCGGTCTCTTATTCGGGGATCTCCAGGAGCGCGGCGATGACCCGCGCCTCCTCTGCGCCGGTCATCCCCGGGTGCAGGGGCGGGATAATGCTGCGGTCCTGCAGTCGTTCCCCCACCGGCAGAGCCCGTCTCAGGGACAAATCCCCATAAGCCGGACGGGGATTTGCGTCATGATTCTTCTCTTTGATATGCTTTGGGCGCTGGCCGTGGGATAGGGCAGTGAAAAAAATGGCCGATAAACCTGGTCTTTTATTGCTCACAGCTTACTGCTGACAATTAACCAGTTCCCGGCCCCACATATTTTTATTGATTCAAAATATCCACCCGATACACTTAGCATATGCCCCTGGGAGGATAATCGTCCATGAACGCCGAAAACCCGCCGGAAGCCGGGGGGAGGCCCCCGGAAGTCTTATACGCCCTGCGACTGGCCTTCGCTTCCCTGGCTGTGGCCCTAATAGCCATGCCTTTCGGGCCCCCGGTGGCGAAACCTCAGCTCTGGGTGATCAAGATTATCGGCCTGATTTTAACCTTGTCATTCACCACTTTTTTGTTAATCATGATTTTGCGGGGTCGAAATTGGGCAAGGATGCTGTTTATAGTTCTTTTTTTTATCGGGTTCCCGTTTACCATCCCCGCATTTTTAATAGTCCTGCAAAAAAAGCCCGTTGCCGCCGTATTTTTCCTGGCACAACTCTCCCTGCAGCTGATGGCGGTGGTGTTGCTTTTACAAAAACCTACGCGTAACTGGTTCAACAGCATTAAATTGCAGAAATTAATGAATCAGCAGGTCACGTAACCAATCAAGCCTCGCTCAAGTTATCCCAGGCTAACCTGGCCGCGCCGATTATCCCCGCGTCATCCCCCAGTTTGGCGGGAACCACGCTCAGGGCTTCCCGGGGGAAGAGGGTGAGGCGGCGGAAGAGTTCTTCCTGAAGGAAGGGTTCGAATACTTCCCAGGCCCGGGCGAAGCGGCCGCCGATAACTACCCGGGAAAGCCCCAGGAGATGGACCGCGGCGGCGATGGCGATTGCCAAAGAGTTTCCCACCCGGGCAAACGCCCGCCGGGCCAGGGGATCTCCCTGGCGGGCGGCCACTACCAGGGTTTCTCCCCCAATGGCCTCGGGGTCCGTCTCATAAAGTTCCCGGAGCCAGGAAGATGCTCCCCGGGCCAGCTCTTCTTTGACCCAGGTTACCGCCCAAAAGCCGGAGGCCATGGTCTCCAGGCAGCCCCGGCTGCCGCAGTGGCACCTCCTGCCTTCCGGGTCCACGGTCATATGGCCGATTTCCCCGGAGGTGCCCGCGGCGCCGGACCAGAGGCGGCCGTTCAGGATCAAACCCCCGCCCACTCCGGTCCCCAGGGTGATCCCCAGCATCTGGGGGTGTCCCACCCCCGCGCCCAGCCAGTGCTCCCCCAGGGTAAAGAGATTGGCGTCGTTTTCCAGGAACAGAGGCCAGGAAGCATGGGGTTGCAATCGCGGCACCAGGGGGCAATCGTCCAGCGCGGGGATATTGGGGGAAAAGGCCACCCTGCCTTCCTGGGGGAGGACGCGGCCGGGAACGCCCAGGCCCATGCCTTTCACCTCTATCCCCATTTTCTGGGCCTTTTCCCGGCAAGCGGCCAGGTCGGCGGCCAGGGTGGCGATCAGGGTTTCCCGGTCCGGCATGGAGGCCGTAGCCCACTCCCAGCGGGCCAGGATTTCCCCCTTGCGGCTCACCAGGGCCAGGCGGGCGTTGGTGCCTCCCAGATCAAGGGCGACTACTACCGGTTCTTTGGCCATAGCAGATAACTGATAATCAACGGCTTAAATTCACCAATTTTATGGAATCGTTTTTATTTCCCCCCTTTAAGTAAAGGGGGACTTAGAATTCCGGTTGCCAACCTTCCGCAGTAAAGAGTATTCTTGGCAGCCTAAAACAGATTTTGCAATAGCTCTCAAACATTCCGCGATTGTTTAAGGATACTTCTGATTAATTATCCTTAATTTTCCCGATTAAGCCCTTACAAGCCTTAAATCAGGGATTACTTCCAGCAACTCTCTAGTCGCCACCGCACCGGCACGCACCAGACAAGGCGGGGTAACGGTCACGTCCACCACCGTGGAGGGCAGGCCTCCCGGGCAAGGGCCCGCGTCCAGGATCAGGTCTATCTCTCCGTCGAACTCCCGGGCCACCTCTGCGGCCCGGGTCAAGGGCTCGCGTCCTGCCCGGTTGGCGCTGGTGCCGGTCACCGGAAAACCCAGCCCGGCCAGCAAGCGGCAGACCACGGCCTGCCGCGGTTGCCGCACGCCCACGGTGCCGGTGCCCCCGGTCACCAGCGCGGGCAAATCTCCCAGGGCCGGAAGAATCAAAGTCAGGGGCCCCGGCCAGAACCGGACCATGAGCCGGGCCCCGGTCTCCGGCACCTCCCGGGACAGCCTCCGGGCCATCTCCGGAGAGGCCGCCAGCAGCAGCACCGGCTTCCCCGGCGGGCGAACCTTGAGCGCGAAGAGACGCGTGAGCGCCCCGGGCTGATAAGGGTCAACGGCCAGGGCATAGAAGGTCTCGGTGGGCAACGCCAGGATGCCCCCCGCGGCCAGCAGACGCCGGCATTCCGCCCATAAGGCCGCGGCGTCCTCTTCCCGCCACACCCGGATACCCATGCCCCATCATACCTTTCCCGCCCTCTTCTGACAAGGCTTGACGGCTGTTCCTAAATGATTAATAATCCCTGTGGGGAAGAAATCTTTGTGGAGGTAAGGGCCGGCGCTCCTCAGGACCGCCTCCAAATTTCCGCTAAATTATGCGGCCCATGGCCATAAAAAGGGAATGTCACGATTGTCTGCACCGGCTGGTGGACCTCACGGTGGGTCTGGCCGCAGTGGGGCCGATACTGCAGCAACGCGCCCGGAAAGAGGCCCTGGACATCATCAAGGAGGAATTTAAACCCGGGGCCGTCCCGGCCTTGATAGCCACCCGGTTTCACCGGGCCATCCAGGATCTGACCGGCAATCCCGACCCTTTTTTTTCCCGGAAGAGCGTGGAAACCTCTTTTCTGCGCCGTATGTATGATCGCATCTCTCCCACCTATCATAAAGATCTGGATTCACGCCTGCGCCTGGCCGCGGTGGGCAATGCCATTGACTTTTTTCGGGAAAAAGATGAGGTGACCCGGGAGATGGTCTCCCAGGTTTCCTGGACCCATGCCGATCTGGAGCAGTTTCACCAACAACTGGGACCCCCGGGGGGGATTGTTCTTTACCTGGCGGATAACGCGGGGGAGCAATTCTTTGACCGGCCCCTGGTAGCCTATTTACGCCGCCAGGGCTGGAAAGTAATCTATGTGGTCAAGGGAGGACCCATCCAGAACGATCTCACCCGGGATGACCTGTATGCCTCCGGACTGAGAGAGGCCTTTGAACCCCTGCTGGACACCGGCGCGGCCACCGTGGGCCTGGCGCTGGCGGAGACCAGTGCGATTTTTCAGAAGTTTTACGGAGCAGCCAACCTTATTTTGGCCAAGGGCATGGGCCACTTCGAAACCCTGAGCCACCTTTATGATCCCCGTCTCTTTTTCCTTCTCCAGGCCAAATGCTCCCCGGTGGCCCAGGCCCTGGGAGTCCCCCAACGGTCTTTTGTCCTCCGCCAGTCTCCGGCTCCTGAGTGATCATGATAATTTGAGAGGGCCGGGGGAATTAATGGTCAGCTCTCAGCTATCAGCCCAAAAAGAAGTTATGGTTCATTCCCTACCAACTACTGAAAGCTGAAAGCTTTTCTTTAACCCCCCAGACATTTGCGCGGAGGTAAAGTATGCCGAAAATTAAAGTGAAGGGTATGAGCTGCGGACATTGCGCCGGGGCAGTGACCAAGGCGCTCCAGAGTTTGCCGGGGGTGACGGAGGTGCAGGTGGACCTGGCCGGCAGCCAGGTTGATTTTCAGAGCGCCGCTCCCCTCTCCCGGGAAGAACTGGCCCGGGCGATCAAGGCCGCGGGCTTCGAGTTGGCGGAGGAGGCGTAACCCCAGGGGGCAGGCGAAGAAGCCTGCCCCCTGGGTAGGTTAGTCTTATCAGCCTAGGCGAGTAGTGCCGCTAACGGCCACGGCCGCCCCCGGCCGGGGCATGGCCACCGCCACCGCTGGGGGCATGGCCGCCGCCACTGGGAGCCGGCCGGGGGGCCGGGGCCGGAGACGGAGCCATGCGAGGGGCGGGGGCCGGGCGGGGCGCCTGCATCTGGCGCTGCTGCAGGAGCTGCTGCTGGCGCTGCTGGAACTCCGGATGTCCCGGTTGTTGCATGCGCTGCTGTTGTTGCTGCTGCCACTGGTTTTGCCGCTGCCGTAATTGGTCCTGCTGCTTTTGATGCTGCTGCTGTTCCTGAGGCGACCACACGGGTTGCTGCTGGGTGGACCGCGGGGTCACCTGGCGACGGGGGGTTATATCCCGGGGAGCCTGGGTCGAAGGCACCGCTTTTTTGGGTGCCGGCGTCGTCACTCCAGGGGCCCCCTTCTTGGGTGTGGGTGCCGTTACCCCAGGAGCCCCACCCTTGGGTATCGGCGCCGTTACTCCGGGCGCGGGTTTCTGGCCCTTAAGCATCTGCGGGGTTTCCTTTACCGCACTCTTGGGCAGTTCCATGCCCTTCATCCCCTTCAAGGCCTCGGGGCCGGTGGCCTTGCCGGGCACCATCACCGCCTTGGGAATCTGGGCCTTCAGCCCAGGAACGTCCTTGGGCGGGGCCACCGCGTTGGGGCGCCCCACCTGATTCTTCACCTGATTGAAGTCGGCCTTGCGCACATCAAAGCGTTTTCCTGCCAGCACCTGAGAGGGCACGCTCTGGCGGAGGGCATGGTGCCGGTCCAGTATATGTTGCGGCGGCACCCCATTGTGGATCCGTCGCATATGCATATTCTTGGCGAAGATATTGATATTGGTGATGTTGATGTTGGTCACCCGGGACACGAAGGGGAAGGAGGGCCCGAAGAAGAAGAAGGCATTGGGTGCGAAAAAGGGAAAGAAACAATCGGTGAGCAAGGGTACGGCCGGGAAAAAGCCGAAAGGCGCCAGGCAGCCGCAGCCGTAATAGGAATAAGCCGGCGCGTAAGGCGCGCCGAAGCCCAGCAGGAAGTTGCTGGCCCCGGCCAAGACCCAGAAGGGGGCAGTGATCAGGTCCAACAGGGGGGTGCCGGGATAATACCCCGCGTCCGGATAAAAGGCCGGGGGCGGCACGTAGGTGGGCGGTGGAATGGGGGCCCAACCGACGTATTCTTCATTGGCCCGCCAGGCCACGGTGGCAGGATACCAGGTGCTGCCGGGACGCCAAACCCAGCCGTATTCCGCGGTGGGGAACCAGTTGCCGTAATGATAAGTGGCCCACCCCCAGGTTTCGTTAGTCTCGAAGACCCAGCCATCATCGGTGGGCACCCAGCGGCCGTCCACATAGGGCCGCCAATCCGAGGCCACCCCGTTGGGATACCAAACCGGGCCGTTGTCGCCATAATCCACCCAGGCGCCGGAAGCGGCCAGGGGTTCATAAAACATGGCCACGTCTTCCTGCGCGGCCCCGGCCGGCTGCACCGGCCCCAGCAATAAGAGCTGCGTCACTATAAGCAGCGCCGCCATGACGCCCAGGGTTTTTCGCCGGGTATTCATCTTGCCACTCTCCTCTCTGAAGTATCCTGGGCGAGGTCTTTAACGCCTTGCTGGTAAAGTCCCGGGCGCCAGGCTTGGGGACAACCCGTGTCCTATATATTTAGATAACTCGTGCCCCCTATTTGTTATAAATAAGTTCCAAGATGACAGAGTCAATGGAGAGGCGGAGGGAGAATCAGGGCGCCAGGAAGGGGGTGGGGGAGGGCCTTGGGCCTGGGGAGAGACGGGGACGCCTGCCCTATCGGCCCCAAGCCTCCCCCCCAATTCAATTAAAGGTTGAAAATAGGGGCAAATTCATTTAAAAATTCCCAGGTTTGTTTCGATTTCAGAGGAGACGGTCGGTGACCACCCCCAGGCTCAAGGCCATCCGCAATATCGGCATCATCGCCCACATCGACGCGGGGAAGACCACCCTCACGGAGCGCATCCTCTATTACACCGGCCGCACCCACAAGATGGGGGAGGTGCATGACGGCGCGGCGGTGATGGACTGGATGCCCGAAGAACAGGAACGGGGCATCACCATTACTGCGGCGGTGACCACCTGCCAGTGGAAGGGCGCGGTGATCAACCTCATCGACACTCCCGGGCATGTGGACTTCACCATTGAGGTGGAGCGGTCGCTCCGGGTCCTGGACGGGGCCATCGGCGTCTTTGACGCGGTCTCCGGGGTGGAGCCCCAATCCGAGACGGTCTGGCACCAGGCGGATAAATACCGGGTCCCCAAGCTGGCCTTCATCAACAAGATGGACCGTCTGGGGGCCGATTTTTATCACGCGGTGGATTCCATGCGGGAAAAGCTGGGGGCCCATCCACTGGTCCTCACCATCCCCCTGGGCCAGGAAGATCAGTTCCGGGGCGTCATCGACCTCCTGAAAATGAAGGCCCTCATCTGGCAGGAGGAGACCCTGGGCGCGGTCTATGAGGAGATGGAAATCCCCGGGGATTACCTGGAAGAGGCCCAAAAGGCCCGGGAAGCCTTAGGGGAGGCCCTGGGGGAGGTGGATGATGCGGCCATGGAGGCTTACCTCGGGGAACAGCCCATGTCCCTGGAAGAGATGCAAGCCGCCATTCACCGGGTCACCGTGGCTCTGAAAGGCGTGCCCGTTTATTGCGGCTCGGCTTTGAAGAATAAGGGCATCCAGCCTCTGCTGGATGGGATCAGGGATTTTCTCCCCAATCCCACGGAGGTGCCTCCCATCACCGGGGTCAATCCCAAGACGGGTGAGAAGGAGGCCCGGGCCCCGAAGGATGACGGCCCCCTGGCTGCCCTGGCCTTCAAGATCATGGTGGACCAGACCCAGCGCCTCACCTATGTGCGCGTCTACTCGGGCACCCTGAAGCACGGCCAGGAGGTCTATAACCCCGTGAAGGGGGTGACGGAAAAGGTGGCCCGGTTGCTGCGGCTCCATGCCAATAAACGGGAGCCGCTGGCCGCAGCCGCGTCCGGGAGCATCGTCGCCATCCAGGGACTCAAGACCGCCACCACCGGGGATACGCTCTGCAGCATAAGCCACCCCATCGTGCTGGAGGCTATTTCTGCTTATGTGCCGGTAATCTCCCTGGCCCTGGAGCCCCTGGACCGGGACGACCAGGAGCGCCTGGTCCCCGCCCTGGCCCGGGTGGCGGAGGAAGACCCCAGCCTGCGGATCCATATTGATGAAGATACCGGCCAGACGCTGCTTTCCGGCATGGGGGAACTCCACCTGGAAGTAATCCTCCACCGCCTGGAGCGGGATTTTCATGCCCACGTCCGGGCCGGCCGCCCCCAGGTGGTCTACCGGGAGACCATCTCCGGCAGCGCCACGGAAACGGGTGTCTTCGACCGGGAGTTGGCCGGGAAGGTCCATTTCGCCCAGGTGGAGTTGAGTTTTTCGCCACGGCCCCGGGGCGCGGGCAATACCTTTACGCCCCTGTTACCTGTGGACCATCCGGCCCAGGTTTTTGTCAGCGTGGTGGCCCAGGCGGTCCGGGAGGCCCTGGACGGGGGTCCGGTTTACGGCCACCCCGCGGTGGACGTGGCCGTGGCCCTTAGGGAGGCAACGGTCAAAGAAGGCCAGTCCACGGAGATGGCCTTCCGCATCGCCACCATGACCGCGGTGAAACAGGGGATGGTCAAGGCCCAGGCCCAACTCCTGGAACCCATCATGCAGGTGGAAATCATCGCGCCCGAAGAATTCACCGGGGAGGTGATGGGAGACTTCAACTCCCGGAAAGGCAAGGTGGAACGGCTCCTGGCCAAGGGCCCGGTGCGGCTGATCTCCGGCCTGGCCCCCTTGGCGGAGATGTTCGGCTACGCCACCCAGATCCGCTCCCTGACCCAGGGCCGGGGGACCTTCACCTTGCAGTTCGATCACTTCGGCCACGTGGAGCGGCGGGAGGAGAAATAGTAGTGTAGGGTGCGCCCTGCGCACCAGATCTAGGGCGGTCCACGGCCGCCGTAAGACAGCTGGCACGGCCCGCCCTATTTGCAGAATCAGAAAAAGAAAAAGAGAATTATTGGGGCGGATGCATGTGTTTGCCCTAATCAAGGACCAGACGCAGGTGCGCCCCTTGAACCATAACTGTGGGAGATAACCTAATGGCAATTGAACAAACCTTATCCATGATCAAACCCGACGGCGTTAAACGGGGCCTCATCGGCGAGGTCATCGGCCGTTTTGAGAAGAAAGGCCTGAAAATCAAGGCCATGAAAATGCTGCATCTCACCCTGACCCAGGCCCGGGCCTTCTACGCGGTCCATAAGGAGCGCCCCTTTTACGACAGCCTCACCGGATTCATGAGTTCCGGGCCCATTGTCGCCCTGATCCTGGAGGGGGAAAACGCTATTCAGGCCAACCGGGACCTCATGGGGGCCACGGATTACCGCCAGGCCGCACCCGGCACCATCCGGGCCGATTTCGCCAAGGATATCGAGGCCAACATCGTCCACGGCTCCGACGGCCCGGAGACCGCGGCCGTGGAAATGGCCTATTTCTTTAACGACCTGGAAAAGGTATAATATAAGTTTCCTGACTCTGGGTGACAAGCAGGCGCGGATGCTGCCCAGTTAGCGGCTTTTAAGTCCCCCTTATCTCAAGGGTGATTTATAGTAATTTAAGGGAGTTATAAAATTACCCCCTCCTCCCCTGGAGAAAAAGGGAGTAAATGCCGTCCGCTGGTCTCCACGGGCAAATGCCCGAATTTAAAGGTTGAAAATTATCTCACAAGCTGGCAGAATATAAAGGGGGGGGCCCTTGGTCCTCCTTCTTTGCCCTGGAACTGACCCTGGTCCTCTCTGCCTCCTCTTGTTGGTAATTCGAGGGTTTCCGGGTTTTTCTCATATTAAGGAGCGTTCTAATGTTTCTAGACCCCATCCTGGGATGGTTTTCCAACGACCTGGCCATTGATCTGGGCACCGCCAACACCCTGGTCTATGTCAAAGGTAAAGGTATTGTCTTGAGTGAACCTTCAGTGGTGGCGGTGCGCAAAAACGCCCGTG
>Ga0265296_1001322_pt1 | contig 28930 bp, 37 predicted proteins | sample MunlanPumphouse1_FD_189073 | JGI IMG/M metagenome (GOLD analysis project Ga0265296, IMG submission 189073) | Groundwater microbial communities from a municipal landfill in Southern Ontario, Canada - Pumphouse #1 | ecosystem: Environmental > Aquatic > Deep subsurface > Groundwater | place... | reverse complement strand
TTACCAATTTTCATCTCCCCATGTCGTCTCTGTTTCTACTTGTTTGCGCCTTTGCCGGTAAAAATGTTATGCAGGAAGCGTATCAGCGGGCAATAAATGATTGCTACCGCTTTTACAGCTATGGGGATTGTATGCTGATCCTGTAATTCGTAACTTGTAGATGATGAGTAATGAATATAAATTTAACTTGCTCAAAAAGGACCCGACTTCTCGAGCACGGCTGGGAAAGATATTCACACCACACGGGGATGTGGATACCCCTGTCTTTATGCCGGTAGGCACCCAAGGTACGGTAAAGTCCGTCCTGCCTGAATGGGTGAGAGAGTTAGGCGCGGAAATAATTCTCTCTAACACATATCATCTCTATCTCAGACCCGGGCATAAAATTATTAGCAGGCTGGGAGGTTTGCACAGATTTATGAACTGGAGCGGTCCGATTCTCACGGACAGTGGTGGCTTTCAGATATACAGCCTTAGTAATCTGAGAAAGATCAACGAGGGAGGGGTGCTTTTTCGGTCTCATATTGATGGGTCGAAACAATTTATCAGCCCGGAGCAGGCAGTTGAGATTCAAGAGGCCCTCGGCTCCGATATTATGATGTGTCTCGACGAATGCACACCATACCCTATTAGCTTTGCGGAAGCCGAAAAATCGCTGGATCTTACACTTAATTGGGCAAGAAGGAGCAGGAAGGCAAAGAAGGACAATGCCCCCCATGCTCTCTTTGGAATCATCCAGGGGGGAATTTATCCTGCCCTAAGGAAACGGGGGGTAGAGGAAACCACATGTCTCGGTTTCGATGGTTATGCCCTTGGAGGATTGAGCGTAGGAGAGCCGAAAGAGATGTTAATGGAGATCGTTGAAGGTACCACTCCACTCCTTCCGGAAGACAGTCCGAGGTATCTTATGGGGGTGGGCATGCCTGGAGATATTGTAGAGTGTGTCTATCAAGGCATTGATATGTTTGACTGCGTGATACCTACCCGTTGCGCTAGAAACGGATTATTGTTTACAAATCGTGAAAAGATTGTTATAAAAAATTCCCGTTACAGTGACGACGATTCGCCTCTCGATAGTTCCTGCGACTGTTACACGTGCAGACATTACTCACGGGCATACTTAAGGCACCTGTTTATGTCCAGAGAAATTCTGGCCATGATCTTGAATACGATCCACAATATTCGTTACTATATGCATTTATTGGAGATGATCAGGAAGGCGATAAGCAATGGTCAATATGCGGCCTTCAGAAATAACTTCTTGAAAAGTCAGTCCACAAGTGATCAGCCATTTGTTTGGGCTGATAGCTAATAAATAAATATATAAAGGAGGGAACAGGTAATGATAGATCTGGCCTATGCCATGGGGGCAGGTGGGGGCGGAGCTCAGGGAGGCGATATGAGTTTTCTTATTATGATCGGTGTTATGTTCGCCATCTTTTATTTTCTTCTGATCAGGCCTCAACAAAAAAAGCAGAAAGAAACCAGGGAGATGCAGGCAAATCTCAGCCATGGTGATATGGTGATTACCTCAGGAGGTATACATGGGAAAGTTGCAGGAATTACAGATGCTGTTGTTACCCTTGAGGTTGCCGATAAGGTAAAGATAAAGATCTCAAGAAATTTTATCAGTGCTGTCCTGCAAAAGGCAGGAAGGGAGTAATTTTGAAAGGAAGAGGATTATGTTCAAAAGTATAAGAATAAGGACTGTCATTGCGGTAATCGCTTCCCTTGCGGGATTAGTTTATCTGACACCATCCCTTATATCCGATATTCCCTCCCCGTGGAAAAACTATTTTCCCAGTGACAAAATTCACCTGGGCCTCGACCTTCAGGGGGGGATGCATTTAGTTCTGGAGGTTGACACGGTCAAAGCAGCAGAGACCACGATGGAGAGGATCTCAAATAACCTGAAGGAAACCTTAATGGACAACAAAGTCCGTTTCAGACAGATTGAACAGAAAAAGGGTAATATTATCCTTGAACTGCCGGAGGCTGTCTCAAGAGGCGGATTGGAAAAAATCCTCAAAGACAATTATCCCGATCTTGAAATAGCATCTTCCGAGACGATTGAGGGAAGGGAAAGGGTTTCTTTAAAGATCAGAGATAAGCGTGTCTTTGAAATCGAAAAACTTGCCGTGGAACAAAGCCTCGAAACCATACGGAACCGGATTGATCAATTCGGTATCTCCGAACCGGAAATTATTCCCGAGGGCGATAATCGCATCATTGTCCAGCTTCCCGGAATCACGGACACCACCCGGGCCAAAAACCTTATCGGGAAAACGGCTCTTTTAGAATTTAAACTTGTTGATGAGGAACATAGTCCGGATGAAGCGCAGCGGGGGAATATCCCTGAAGGAAGTGTCCTGACCGAGGGTTACTCTAACAACGGGAGAACGGGGCGTAGAGATAATGTTTCTTACCTGTTGAAGAATAAGACCCTTATGACCGGCAGTTCTCTTGAGTCTGCACAGGTGAAGATCAGTGATCGTTTCGGTGAGCCTCATATAGCCATAAAATTCAATAGCCAGGGAGCAAAAGACTTCGACCGTATTACGGCGGAGAACGTGAAAAAAAGACTGGCCATTGTTCTTGACGGCTTGGTGTATTCTGCACCGGTGATCCAGGAGAGGATCTCCGGAGGAGAGGCACAGATCACAGGTTCGTTTTCCATGGAGGAGGCCCGGGACCTGGCAATTGTCTTGAGAGCGGGTGCTCTGCCGGCACCGGTCAACATCCTCGAGGAAAGGACAGTGGGACCGTCTCTGGGGCAGGATTCCATCGATAAGGGTATCACCTCTACGATCATTGGAGGTATCTTGGTTATCCTCTTTATGGTGGTCTATTACAAACTGTCGGGTGTTGTCGCCAATATGGCGCTTATCACGAACATAGTAATTATCCTGGGTACTCTGGTGGCCTTTAAGGCCACCCTGACACTTCCCGGCATTGCCGGCATTGTTCTGACCATTGGAATGGCGGTGGATGCCAATGTTCTCATATTTGAGAGGATCAGAGAAGAACTCCGGACAGGGAAAACACCTCGGGCCGCTGTGGAAGCCGGATACGCCAAGGCCTTTCTTACTATCTTAGATTCTAATGTAACAACCCTGATTGCTGCCCTTTTCCTCTTCCAGTTCGGGACGGGACCGGTAAAAGGGTTTGCCATTACCCTGATTATCGGAATCGTTACCAGTATGTTCACTGCTGTCTTTGTCACGAGGATCATCTTTGACTATTTTGTCTGGAATCGAAGAATCAAAACGATCAGTATTTGAGGCTTGTCCTGACAAGGGTAAGGAAAATTCAGAGGAGAGATGAATGGAATTTATAAAACCAATAACCAATGTCAATTTCGTGGGGAAGATGAAGATCGCCTTTGCCTGTTCCCTTTTAATGATTATTATCAGCATCGTCTCAGTTATCTGGCACGGAGGTCTCAATTTAGGCATTGACTTTTCCGGAGGTACCCTGATTCAGATCAAATTTAAGAAGGAACCACCAACGGAGAATCTGAGAGATGTCTTCAAATCAGTTGGTCTCGGTAACAGCATTATTCAACAATTCGGTACGAACGATGTTGTTATCAGGACGGTAAGCCTCTCTTCTAATCTTAATGACCTCTCACAGAAGATCGAAGATGCCCTGAGTAAAGCCTACGGTCAAGGGACCTTCGAGATACAGAGAGTCGAGGTTGTGGGGCCCAAAGTCGGCAGTGATCTGAGGAATAAAGCAATCATGGCCCTCGTTTTTTCCTGGATCGGAATGCTTATTTACATCGCCTGGCGGTTCGAATTTCGCCATGCCGTCGGTGGCATACTCGCCCTGGTTCACGACGTCGCTATTACTGTCGGCGTTTTTTCTCTGCTGAATAAAGAGTTTACCCTGACGATTGTGGCCGCGTTATTAACCATTGTCGGCTATTCTATAAATGACACCATTGTCGTCTTTGATCGGATCAGGGAAAACGCCAGAAAACATCTTAAGCAGGAGCTGAGGGATACCATTAATGCGAGTATCAATCAGACGCTCTCCAGGACAATCCTGACCTCTTTAACGGTCTTTATTGTCGTAGCTATTCTGTTTATCTTCGGCGGGGAGGTTATTCACGACTTTGCCTTTGCCCTCCTGGTGGGCGTGGTGGTTGGCACGTATTCAAGTATATTTATTGCAAGCTCCATCGTTCTGGCGTGGGAAAACATAAGGCCTTCACGGGTAAAAAGGAAAAAGTAAGTTGTCTCCCCTTGCGATTACAGGATTGACCATTTTTATTAGCGTGCTGTTGTTGGGTGTTTTTTCCACTATTTTTGGTTTGCCGGGGACGGTTATCATTCTCTTTGATGTTGTTATTTATGCCCTTTGTACCGGTTTTGAGAGCATCAGTTGCAAGGTTATTGCTGCTCTGATTATCATTACTTTACTGGCGGAAGCCAGCGATTTTGTACCGCTGATGGCTGGTGCACCCAGATTCGGGCTGTCAAAGAGAATGGTCTGGACTTCTGTTGTATGCGGCTTTATTGGTGCTATACTGCTGACTCCTGTTCTCCTCGGACTTGGTATTATTGCCGGGCTTTTTCTAGGTGGCCTGGTCGGTATGCTGGCGGTAGAAATAATCCGGCAGTACAGGCTTAAACCTCTCTTCAGGACCGGATACAGAGCAATGATGGGAAGAATCGCAGGAATAATGATAAAAGGTTTTTCTGCCCTGGCGATGACCGTTATTGTCCTGTTAAATGTATATTCGTGAGAACTTTATGAGTGAATCAAAATCCAAACTTCGGGAATACGCAGAGGCTATCGTAATTGCCATTCTGGTTGCCTTTTTCGTCAGGTCTTTTATTGTCCAGGCATTTAAGATACCGTCAGGGTCTATGAAGCCTACCCTGTTAATTGGTGATCATATCATGGTGAACAGATTTATTTACGGCATCAAAATACCCTATTTTAGAAAGACGCTCATCCCCATCAGCGATCCTAAAAGGGGAGATATTGTAGTGTTTATATATCCCGAAGACAGGTCGAAGGATTTCATAAAGCGGGTCATCGGTATTGGAGGTGATACTATTGAAATCAGGAACAAGAAAATTTACTTAAATAGCCTGCCCTATAGCGACACCCACGGGGTCTATGACGATTATTTTATTATTCCCGGCTCGATCCAGCCCCGGGATAATTTCGGACCGGTTACCGTTCCTCGGGGATCCCTTTTTATGATGGGAGACAACAGGGACCAGAGCTACGATAGCAGATTCTGGGGTTTTGTGGACTTGAAAGATGTTCTGGGAAAAGCCTTTATAATCTACTGGTCATGGGATAAGGAACAGCATGGTGTCCGATGGAATAGGCTGGGCCAAGCCCTACGTTAGTGCCCCAAAGTCAATAAATTCTTTATCTTTAACTTGTACCCGGACCGTTGTTGTGCTGATATTTACCACAGAAGGTTTTACTTTTTCACCAGATCTGCAAAAGATTTAGGAAAAACGAGAAATTCATAATTTTTTTGCCTCCTTCTAATCCAGGTACAGATTGAAAAAGACACAGCGTAAAGGCAAAAACTCTTTATATCTTTTCATATCAGAGAAGCAAAAACCATGGCACCGGAGAGGAATATCAGGGAGGCAACCGTCAGCCAGGCTACGACATTCATAAATAAACTGTTGGTATAGTGCCCCATGACCCGCCGGTCGTTTATCAGCAGAAGCATAAAGATCAGAATGAAGGGAAGGAGTACGCCATTGATCACCTGGGAGTAAAACATGATAGAGATTAAAGGCATATCGGGTAAAAGTATTATACCGGCTCCCAGAAAGATCATCAGGAAATAAAGGCCATAAAATTGTGGTGCCTCAGCAAACTTGTGGTTCAAGCTTGACTCCCAGCCGAAGGCTTCGCAGATGGTATAAGCTGCGGAAAGTGGCAGGATGGAAGCGGCAAACAGGGAGGCATTGAGTAGACCAAATGCGAATAACAATGAACAATATGTCCCTGCCAGGGGTTCCAGCGCCAGGGCAGCATCTTTGGCGTTTTCTATCTTTATTCCGGAGTGAAAGAGAGTAACAGCACAGAGCAAGATAATAAAAAACGCAACTATGTTGACGGTCAGAGAACCCAAAATTACATCCATCCGGGTGTAGTTGTAATCGTCTACCTTGAGACCTTTATCAACAACGGAAGATTGCAAATAAAACTGCATCCACGGGGCAATCGTTGTCCCAATAATACCTACCGCCATGACAAGGAAAGGGTAATTAAATCGTATGGTTGGTGTCAAGACTGCAGACCGGACCTCGCTCCAGTCCGGTTTACCCATAAAGCCGGAGATAATATAAGAAAGGTAGAAGAGACAGGCAACCAGGAAAGCCTTCTCTACGGATTTATAGTTTCCCTTTACTACCAGCCACCAGACAAAGACGGCCCCTGCAGGTACGGCAATATATTTACTTACGCCGAATATTTCCATGCTTGCCGCCACCCCTGCAAATTCTGCAACAGTATTGCCCAGATTTGCAAAGAAGAGAACAATCATTAAATAAAAGGTTATTTTAGCACCGAAGCGCTCCCGAATAAGATCCGAAAGCCCCTTCCCTGAGACTACTCCCATACGGGCGCACATTTCCTGAATGATAATCAGCGCCAGGGTAATAGGAATCAAGAGCCACAGAAGTTCCAATCCAAAGTCAGCACCGGCCAGAGAATATGTGGTAATGCCACCGGCATCGTTATCAACATTAGAGGTAATTATACCAGGGCCGATAAGGACAAAGAAAATCCCCAGCGATTTCCAGAGCCTCAGTCTGGAAATATTCTGGAAAGCTGTAGTTTTTATTTTCAAAATATTGAAAGCCACTTTTACCCTTACCTTAATTCCCCGGCTATTGTCCCAGTTGAGGAGCAACTACCTCTAAGAGATTTTTAAAGATAATTACCCCCTTGATCCTGTTCATTTCGTCCACAACCGGTATGGCTAGAAGGCCATACTTGGCAAAATGATCAGCGATCTGTCCCTTTTTTTCATCAAGATTTACGGAGACAACTCTCGTATGCATCAGTTCGCCAAGGCTGGTTTTAGAAGGAGCTGTGAGGAGCTCACGAAGACCGATCACACCGGAAAGTTTTTCTTCTTCATCAACTACATAAATATAGTAGATTAGATCCATATCTTCCGCCTCCCGGCGGATACAATCCATAGCCTCACCAACGGTCGCTGAGGGGGCAAAGCGCAAAAAAGAAGTCGTCATCAGCCCACCTGCTTTTCCCTCGTGATGCACCAATAATTCTCTGACATCCTCAGCAAATTCATCTTCCATTTCCTTGAGAATGTCTTCTGCTCTGTCTTGTGGCAGGTCTCCCAATAGATCAGCCGCCTCACTAAGGGACATTTCCTCGATAATATCGGAAGCTTCCGCTGGTTCCATGTCCTCAATCAAGCTTACCTGAATTTCCGAGCTTGTTTCCTCAAGGGTTTCCGCAGCAGTTTCCACATCAAGAGATTGAAATACGGCAGTCCTCTTATAAATATCAAGCTCTTCAATAATATCGGCCAGGTCTGCGGGATGAAGTCGCGCGAGACGGTTCTGGGTAACTTTGAGCCGGAGGAGATCTGGAGAAGCAAGGGTCTGAATAAATTTCCAGGAGATCAATTGATCGGAAAGTGTATAGTCAAAAAACCAGCGTAAAAAAAGATCCAAAGGTCTTTCCAGTCCCACTCGTCTCATCAAGCCACGAAAACCGACATCCACATGTACCAGAAGGAGGTTATTAAGAGTCTTTAAAAAGTGGAGGTCATTTACCCTGAGAACCTTTGCCCCATTGGTATCAACAACCTGCTTGTCCAGCAGGGCATCCTTAAGCAAAGCTTCATTCTCGCGAAGGACAGGTTCACGAAAATCATCCGGCGTGACAGGATAGGCCACGGTTTTGTTATTAACATCAGTAATCCTCTGCCAGGGGAGAAACATTTGCTTTCTCCCGCTTCGCGGAGCCAAAAGGATATCAGTAACATACGGATACGGTTCAGTCAGGTTAGCCACCAGGTCCACGATCTTTCCCAGAGACCGGCCCTTAGAATCAAAGATTCTTTTGCCCAGTATCTGGCTTAGAAACAAAAAAATCTTAGGTTCGTGATTTCTGGCCATGGTAAGACGTCTCCCAGTGCTTCATATACAAGTGAGTTTGGGCAATTGAACCCATCATTACTCAAAAATCTTTTGCGATCGTGCATAGCTCGCGTTACTGCAAAAAAACAATCATGCTTACGCATTCAGGCGGTGCTTTTGTCGTGCTGCGGGTACTGAAAATATATAATTCACGCCTTATGAATACAGTTTCCAAGATTTTGTCAAGTTCTCTATAACATTGTTGGGGATATTAAAAAACCTTTTTGGGGAAAACAAGTTTTTTCTTTCTCTGCAAGTTCTGCAACCGGGAAGTAATTGAGGAAGATTTCTTCCTTGACACGCTATATCTGCCATGTTAATTCTCCCTCGGTATTTGTTAATCTTTTTAATTTAATCCCCCGAAAAGAAAATGTTTCCTGACTATAGGAGCCTTCCAGAATGAGACGAATTCTTATCGATGGCGGAAGTTAAGGGGGACAGTTGTTCCCTCGGCAGAAACCCGGAAATGATTAAAAAAACTTGCGAGATGGTTGAAAAGTATTGATAAGATACAAAGATGTAAAACGTGGGTTAGCTTTGCCTCCCGAAAGAATATCGGGTGTGCGGTCCAAACTTTCCTGCCTTGGGGTTGATGTCCTTCTTTTCCTTGATATGAAAAATATTCGTTACTTGATTGGTTTCACAGGTAGCGAGGGTGCCCTTTTGATCGGAGAGAATCAGGCATTGCTGCTGGTTGACGGTCGTTATGTAACCCAGGCGAAACAGGAAGTTGAAGGGGTGGAGATCTTTGAATACAAGGATAAGATAGAAGGAATCGCAACCGCTATTCTGTATAACGGCTCGCAAACTGTCGGATTTGAGGCGCAAGCGGTAAGCTATGACACCTATGCAAGGTTAAAAGAGAGCTTGAAGGGACTGAAGTTAAAACCCGTATCTGATGAGATCGACACTATCAGGGCTATCAAGGATTAGAGAGAAATTGCTTTGCTCAGGAGAGCGGCCGAGATATCATCCGGGGCACTTACTTCTATTCAAGATCTTCTCAGGCCGGGTGTCAGAGAGAGAGACATTGCCTTCGAACTTGAATTCAGGATGAGACATAACGGTGCAGAACAGGTCTCTTTTGCGACGATTGTAGCATCGGGCGCAAACACTGCCTTACCACATGCTGTCCCGTCAACCCGCAAAATTGAAAATGGCGACTTTATAGTGATTGACTGCGGAGCGGTATACGAAGGTTACCATTCCGATGAGAGTTGTACATTTGTTGTTGGACAGGCAAATGACAGGCAAAAAGAGACCTACAGACTTGTCAAAGATGCCCATGACCGGGCGCTGGACACTGTTAGAGCCGGTGTACCGTGCAGTGAGATTGACCGTGTAGCCAGGACTTGTATTGAGGAGGGGGGCCTGGGGGTATATTTCTCACACGGGACGGGTCATGGAGTGGGCCTCGATGTTCATGAAGCGCCACGGATAGCGGCTAAATCAAAAGCTGTTCTTGAGGCCAGCATGGTATTAACTATTGAACCTGGTGTTTATATCCCCGGTCTTTGGGGAATACGAATCGAAGACACCGTGGTGGTAAAAGAAAACGGTTGTGAAGTCCTGACAAAAGTATTAAAGGATTTCAAAATATTAAATTAATAATAACAGGATGCTATCATATGAAAATTTTTCCAGATGATCTACTTTACTCTCTCGAACATATCTGGGTCAGGGTTGATGGTAATCTGGCTACCATTGGTATTACAGATTATTTCCAGGATAAGATGGGAGAGCTCATCTCCATCGAACTTCCTCCGGAAGATTCTTATGTGGAACGGGACGATCCCTTAGGAAATATAGAATCGGTAAAAGATTTTTTTGAAGTCATCTCACCGGTAAGTGGAGAAGTTATCAGTATCAACGAAGATGTTGTTGACGACGCCGGCATTATCAACTCCGACCCTTATGATACAAGTTGGTTGAGCGTTATTGAAATGAAGAAAATGGAGGAGCTTGATGACCTTCTCAATGCGGGGGAATACCAGGATTTCGTGGCCCAGGAAGCGGAGGACGATTGACTTCCAGTGAAGGTATGGAGGCTTCTTCCCTTCAAACCGATTGATATAGCTATGCTTTGTAATGTTGTACGGGAAGGTGCCGAGGAGAGGCTGGGTGTCCGGTTTGAGGAACAAGATATGACTACTTTAGAAGAAGAGATCAAGGCGCACCTGTTGAGGAATAAATACTCGACCGACAGGTGGAATTTGGAAGGAAAGGTGACAGGGAATGAATTTTAAGGACCTGATTAGAAAAGAAATACTCTCTCAGACGGCCTATCCCGCCCAAGTTCCAGCCTGTAAAATCAGGCTTGATGCTAATGAAAATCCGTTTACGCTCCCCGCTTCCCTGAAGAACGGTATCTTTGAAGCGATGAAGAAGATTGAATTGAACCGCTATCCTGAAGCAGGTTCGCATCGGCTCAGGGCCAGATTTGCTGAATATTACGGAGTTGAAGAGGATATGCTGATGATCGGTAACGGGTCGGATGAACTGATCCAGATCCTCTGTACCGCCCTAACAGGCCAGATCATGGACGTCATTATTCCTGTCCCTACTTTTGCCATGTACAGGATCTCTGCTCTGAACAACGGTCACAGGGTCATTGGTGTGCCCCTCGATGCCTCGTTTGACCTCGATCTGGACGTCATACTTAGCCACCTTGCCACGACAAAGACTACTCCATTAATATTTTTGAGTTATCCCAACAATCCCACCGGTAATTGTTTCAGCCGGCAGAAGATAGAAACGATCCTTGAGCAAGCAAAGGGTATTGTGGTTGTTGACGAGGCATACTCCCCCTTTTCCGGGAAGAGCTTTCTGCCGTTTTTAAGCAGGTATGAAAACCTCGTAATTTTAAAGACTCTATCCAAGGTAGGACTTGCCGCCATGAGGATTGGCTTTTTGGTCGGTCCTGCCCCTCTGATACACGAACTGGACAAGGTAAGACTTCCCTATAACATCAATGCTCTGTCGCAAGTAGCCGCTGGTTTTTATTTAGACAATGAAAAAACTTTTTTAGAGCAGACAGAGGAAATTATCGGCATGAGGGAAGAACTCTTCGAGGCACTTAAAGAGGTGGAAGGGATTCATCCATATCCTTCTGAAGCAAATTTTATTTTTTTTAGTTGCGATTTTGATTTAGATAGTGTATATTCTACCTTTCTCGAAAAGGGTATTCTAATTAAAGCTTTCAATACTCTTGGAATCGCGGAAAGGTGCATGCGGGTAACGGTTGGAAATCATAAGGAAAACGAGGAGTTTTTAGCGGCATTAAAGAATATAGTTCTCAAAGTAAGGGGAGTGATCTAACTTCATAGGTCCAACAAGGGTAGGTTACGGCACGGTAAGGAATGCGAGAGAGGCTGTACTGCCCTTTTTTTGTGCCTGCACCTAATATAAATAGGCGAGTAAAGAAAACTTGGGTACACCTTACGTGTGTGGTTTTTAGTGAATACTATTTAAAAAAAATATAAGAAGGGACGGAATATTTTGGAAGTAAAGGTATTTGATAACGATGTGGAAAAGGCCTTAAAAATTCTTAAGAATAAATTGTCCAAGAGCGGTTTATTCAAAGAATTGAAGCTACGCAGAGCTTATGAAAAACCTTCTGTTAAGAAAAAGCGCAAGGCTATTGAAGCACGCAGAAGATATGCTAAGGTTCAGCGAAGAAGAGCCTATTAAATGCCACAATAAACAACAATAGAAATCAGGTATAAAGCGAGAACAGGTGATCGCTGATAACCGACACTACTTGCATCTTGTCGAATATACAGGATGTAACAGTAAGTAATGTGGTGTATTCAGTATCGGTTCATGAAGGCTTGAGCTTGGCAAATGGTCTTACAGGCAGGTGACGCCGGAAAAACTCTGGGAACAGTTATCGGTAATCTCAGAGAGGGAAAGACAGCCCCCTGTTATCTTCTCTATGGAGAAGAGGAATACCTTGTAAAGGATGCTCTGGGAAAGATCACCGATCTTATCCTTCCTGCCGATGACAGAACGCTGAATCTCTTTTATATAAATGGCGAAGATGAAGATATTGACAAACTTTGCGGATCCCTCCTGACTTCCCCTCTTATCCCCGGGAAAAAAGTAGTTGTAGTCTTGAACACGCGTATTTTTTATTCCAAGAAAACCTTATCCGATCTGGTACAAAAAATCAGTGACCATCATAAAAGCAGTCCCGCCAAAGCAGCCGTTTATTTCATGACTTTTCTGAGGATAGCAGGCTGGAGCCTTGATGATCTCAGAGATGACGGGTGGAAGAAAATTACTGATGAAGAATGGCAGAGAACTGTTGAAAAAGATGACGGGAAAAACAGAGAAAAGTGGCTTCCCGGGATCATGGATTTTTGTGTCAGCCATGAACTTGATGCGGAACGATACAGGGATAATACGGATCGTCTGGAGGACCTCTTAAGAAGAGGGCTCCCAGAGGGGCATCACCTTATCATGACAGCCGAGGCAGTGGATAAGAGGAAAAAGTTATTCAAAGCAATATCCGAGAAGGGAGAAATCCTCTACTTTCCCAGGATCAAAGGTGAAACAAAGCAGAAGAGCATGCTGATGGATACAGCGAAAGACCTTCTGGTGCAAGGGGGGAAGAAACTTACACCTGGAGCATGGGCGGCCATAGGTAAAAAGACGGGTTTCAGTTTGAGGGACTCTGTGGCAGCAATAGAAAAGCTGATCATCTATGCAGGCGAGAAAACTACCATCGAAGATATGGATGTGGAAGATGTTGTCGGAAAAACGAGGGAAGGCACGGTCTTCGATTTAACAGAGGCACTCGTTGCAAAGGATCGGGAAAAAGCCCTTTTAACTCTGAAGGAACTTTTTGATCAGGACGTTCATCACCTGATGATCCTGGCGATGGTCATACGGGAAATCAGGCTTCTCCTCCAGGCAAAAATATTCGTTAACTCCGGCAAACTATCCCTTTTTAATCCCGCTATGGGTTACAGCCAATTCCAGGGAGCGGTTTATCCCCTTATCAAGGAGTTGACCGGTTACTCCGGGGGGAAAGGAGGTAGAGAAGGTCTTACCGTTCAGCACCCTTATGTCATCTACAATGCCTTAAGAAATTCGGCCCGGTTTTCCTTAAATGACCTAGTAAGCTATCTGGAGGACCTCGTAGATATTGATCTCGCTTTAAAGTCAACGATAAAAAATCCGAGGTTTTTACTGGAGAAATTTTTTATCAAAGTTTGTGCGTAACTCTAAAGACAGCTTTTCATTGTAAGAGCCACTATAATTTTTTAACTTTAGACAGAAAAGCTTTTTCTTTCCGTGACAGTCTCTTCGAGGGCCCCTTCTTCTTAGTTCCTTTTGTTATTGTTGTACTTTCATCCATATCTTTGCTGTTTTCCATGGAAACGCTATCAGCAGAGAAGTTTGTTCTGTTAACGAGGCTTTCAAACTCCACGGAGGGTATGGTAACCCCTCCCCGGTGGGTAACAAAATCAGCAATATCCCGGTCCGATGTAACGACCATGAACTCCTCTTCCCTTCTCTGTACCATCCGTTTGATGACCTCGTCGGCTTTTTCGCCCTTACGGGAATAGATAATGTTTATACCTTCCTGCCGATCCCTTTCTTCCTCCGGAGAGCCGTTCTCCCATCCGTCGAAGACAACAGTGACCTTGTGATTCCTTTGTTTTTTGTAGAGCGAAACACTGTGAATGAGAGCCTTGCGCCCCTCTTCCAGTTTGATCCTTTCAAATCTCCTCAGAGAGTCGGATTGTCTGATCACGTTGTAGCCGTCAATGATGATATGCACTCTAAAAAACCTTTTGCGGCATACTCTCCTGGAGGAGAGCTTTTTGCAAAGCTCTCCTCTCTATCCATCATCTAATTTGAACAGTCTCCGCAGGGCTGCAATGTAGGGAAGAACCCCGCCATTTTGACTCTCCTCTTTCATAGCAACAATAGGGTCATGGAGAACTTTGTTTAATATGGAAGAGGTTAAAATTTCTACATTTTTCCTCTGCTCGGGGGAGAGATTCTGCATCCAGCCAAGGGATTTATCCAATTCTCCTTTCAAGATGCCTTCGGCTTTTTCCCGCAGGGAAACGATGGTGGGTACAACTTCCAGGCTGCGGAACCAGTGTTTATATCTCAGCACTTCATCATCTATTATTGCCTCTGCCTTCTCGGCCTCTTTCTCGCGGCTCTTCAGATTCTCATCCACAATCTCCTGGAGGTTATCGATATTGTAAAGGTATACATTATCAATCATACCTGCCGCTGGATCGATGTCTCTGGGCACAGCGATATCGATCAGGAAAAGCAGGTGATTTTTGCGCCTGTGAAGGGCAGCGGCAACCATCTGTGCATTGATCACAAAACCTGGGGCACCTGTGGAACTGATCACGATATCCACGTCTTGCAGGATTTCCCCCAACCGATCAAATTCTACAGCGCTTCCACGAAAATCTTTCGCCATCGCAAGCGCCTTATCATAGCTTCGATTAGCAATCATGATTCTATCTACGCCATGGGTTATCAAGTGCCGTGCGGCTAAGTCCGACATCTCACCGGCACCTATGAGGAGAATAGTTCTTTCTTTTAGAGTACCGAAGATCTTCTTTGCCAGCTCCACCGCCGCAAAACTTACTGAAACCGCGTTACTGGCAATTGCCGTTTCGGTCCTTACCCTTTTGGCCACACGGAATGCATGATGGGTGACTTTATTCAGTAAGACTCCTGTAGTTTTATTTTCGACAGCATCGCGATATGCATCTTTAACCTGGCCGAGGATCTGAGGTTCGCCCATAACCAGGGAATCAATACTGGATGCCACCCGGAAAAAATGGCGGACCGCCTCATGATCAAAATATACATAAAGGCATCGCTCCATTTCCTCCACGGACAGATTGCCATGATGAAAGATAAATCTCTTGAGTCTTTCCACGGTATCTTCAGCATCTACAGTACTGGCCAATGCCTCAACGCGATTACAGGTAGAAAGATACAGTGCTTCCTTGATCTGAGGTATCTTCATCATCTCTTTCAGGGGATGAGTATTATTTACACACAGCAAAGAGAGCCTCTCCCTGATTTCAAGGGGGGCTGTTAAGTGATTCATGCCGATTAGAATGATATTCATGCCGTCAAATAAAGCTGTGGGCAGTAGTAAAAAACAGGCCTACAATAACAAAGGAAAAGAGGAGAAAAATAAAGGCCACAATGGATAAAAGTGCCGGCTTATGTCCCTTCCACCCCAGGGCAACTCTCTGATGCAGCAAAACGGCATAAAAGAGCCATGCCAGGAGAGTCCATACCTGTTTCGGATCCCACTGCCAGAGGCTCCCCCAGGCTGTTCGTGCCCAGATCGATCCTACAAGAATACCCGTGGTAAGCAGCGGGAATCCCCATAGAAGACAGAGATGATTGATCTTATCCAGATCCATCAGGGGGGGCAGAAGCCTGCTAAAACCTTTTACCTGTTTACTTTTTATTAAATTGTCCTGGATCAGATACATTACGCCTGCACAAGAGGCTAGGGCGAAAAGGGCCTCGCCTGTCAAGGACAGGCCCACATGAAGCGGTACCAGCCACCCCTGCAAAACGGGCGGCAGAACAATATTCCCTCCCAGGCGTATCGAGGCGCAAATCATAAGCAGAAAAACCACGGGAGAAACAAGAGTACCTAAGACCCTCGTTTTTGTTTTCAATTGCAGGGCCAGATAAGTAGCAGTCATGACCCAGGCAAAAAAAGAAAGATTTTCGGGGAAACTGATCGCCGGAGAGGGTCCTCTCTCCACGATGCGGAATAAAATGGAGATGGTATGAATTGTAAAAGCCGCGGCGAGAAACCAGGTAGATACCCTGGCCACCAGCACTCTCCTGACCAGAAGAGAAGAGATGTAACCGGCGCTGCTCAGAAGATATATGATAAGGGCAACTTTATATAATAGTATATCCATCTCATAAAACATTAGTTATCAGTTTTCTCAGTTATGGTGATATTGATCCCTGTAATATTATTGATAATCTTTTTGACACAATCCCAGTTTTTTTCTCTGATATGACGGAGAATGTCCGATTTGGCTATATCGGTAAATAATTTCTTATTATCCTCAAAGGGGCAGCCCCTGGCGAGAACCTCCTCCCTGATCTCTCCCATGATATCGACAAGCATGGCATACTCCGGCCCATATTGTCCTTCCAGTTCCTCCCTCAATCTCCTGGCCAGGGCAGGACTTTTGCCTCCCGTTGATATAGCGATTGAAAGATCACCCTGTTGAAAGAGAGAAGGGAGAATAAAATTACAGCGGGCGGGATCATCCACAATGTTGACCAGGATGTTTCTTCTTCTTGCCTGCCGGGAGATTCTTTCGTTCACTTCGTCCCGGTCTGTAGCACCAATTGCCAGGAAAGCATCATTTATATATGCCTCGTCGTAATCGGCATCAATATGAGCGATCCTGTCCTCTCTTACCATCTCCTTGAGAACAGGGGTTAACATCTTTCCGACGACGACTACTTTGGCGCCGCATTCCAGGAGCCGTTTAACTTTTCTCTCGGCAACGTCACCCCCACCTATAACGACGCACTTTTTACCTCTCACATCAAGACACACGGGGTAGTATCTCATCTAAAAATCCCCCGGCTTCCTTCTCCCAAAGTAGGGTTAGAAGGAGTTTTCGTTGTCTTTTGTGTCGCCATGCACCAGGAATGTTTCATATATTCTAAAAAACGGTCAAACGGTTAAGCTGTTGTGATTTTGCCTGTTTTGCCGATCCGTCAACCGGGTGAACAAGTAATGTAACCATATATCACGGAGACGATGAAAATTCAAGTTGCTTGAAATATTATCAAAAAGCAGATATAAAACCTTAATTGCAAGTCCATGTACCTGACTAACTATTATTTAGGAGACAAGCATGCCGAATAAATGGTTAAAAATTGAATTGTCAATACCTTCCCCTCTGGTTGATGCTGTGTCGAACTTTGTCATGGAGATCGGCGCCAAGGGGGTATTTCAGGAAGAACTGGACGTGCAATCTCCGGAAGATTTACCGGAGCAAAGGGAAAAGGAGACATTAAAAGCCTATCTCCCCTGTGATGCCAGGGTAAAGGACAAGCTTACCTCATTGAAGAAATACACAGACAGTCTCTCGCGGATATTTCCCCATCTTGAAAAGGCAAGCCTTACAACGGAAGAAATTAGCAATCAGGACTGGGGAGAGCAGTGGAAAAAATTTTTCAAACCTCTTCGGATCGGCAGGAATATCGTTATCAAGCCAACCTGGGAGCGATACCCCGCTTCGGGGCGGGACCTGGTTATAGATATAGATCCCGGCATGGCTTTTGGCACTGGCCAGCATCCCTCCACCCGGATGTGCATGCAGGCCATGGAGGAAATCCTCCTGACCGATAGAACGATTAAAAACTGGAGGGTTCTGGATGTCGGTACGGGTACAGGCATCCTCGGTATCACTTCAGTAAAGTTGGGAGCTCATAGGGCCGTGTGCGTGGACATTGATAAAAAAGCTACCGATATCGCCCTTGAAAATGCGAAGATCAACCGGGTGGAAAACCGGATTGAAATTATCAACCGCGATGTCTCCACTATCCGCGAGTCATTTGATCTGGTTATCGCGAACCTCACAGCCCAAATATTAAAGAAACTTTGCAACCATTTGATATCCGTGGTGGAACCGGGCGGATATTTACTGCTATCCGGCATAATGGAACTCGAAGAACAGGATATTCAGGAGAGTTTCTTGACCAGTCCCTGCCTTGTCTCTCATAAAATCATCAAGGAAAAGGACTACCCTGATATAGGGAGGGATTGGGTCTGTTATGTGCTTCGGAAACGGAGTGAATGAACATTGACGATACCGAGAATCTACTTTCCGGAAAATGTTGTGAAGGGAGAAAGGTATAAATTAGGCGGGCAAAACCTGCATTATTTAAAATCCGTACTCCGTATGAGAGATGGAGATCGTCTGTTTCTCTTTGATGGAGAAGGATTTGAGAGTGAAGCGCTCATCAGGGCTCTTACCGCTCGTGATGTGACCGTGGAGATCGTAAAAAAGGAAAGAGTCGCCGACAAAGCCGTACGCATTACCTTATTCCAGGGATTACCCAAAGCAAACAAGATGGATTTTATCGTCCGGAAGGCCACCGAGCTTGGCGTGGACACGATCGTTCCCTTTACCTCCGCAAGGACGATCCCCCGCATATCACCGGAGATGGCTGTTCTCAGGACGTCAAGATGGCAAAAGATTGCTACTGAAGCAGCCAGGCAGTGTGGCAGTCCCAGCGTCCCGAAAATAAAAGAAATCCATTCCTTTGCGGAGTTAATGGAACGTTCAGAAGGGGAAGCGCTCAAACTTATCTTCTGGGAAGAGGAAGCTGAAATGGGCCTCAAACAGGTCCTGCAGGATAAAGGGCATGTAAGGGAGTTCTCCATTGTTATTGGGCCGGAGGGTGGGTTCCTGAAAGAAGAAATCGCCAAAGCCATGACTTACGGGTTTATTTCCGTTGGCCTGGGCCGGCAGATATTAAAGGTAGAAACGGCAGCCCTGGCTATCCTTTCCATCATTCAGTATGAAAGAGGCATCTTCGGCAATGCTTGATGCTTGAAAAAATGAGGTAAATGAAATGACACAGGATAAGTACGGTGGCTTCTGGCGAAGGGCGATGGCGTTTCTCATTGATATGATTATTCTATATTTTATTTCTCTGGTTCTGTTTTTTATCGGATTTATGGCTATGCATGCAGGATCTGTCTACCGCTCCCCCGGGGTCAGCCTTATGGAAATGATGGAGGGTCTTGCCGCGCCTTATTACATAGTAATAATAATTATTTACATGCTTTACTTTATATACTTTCACGGCATTGCCGGACAGACACCCGGAAAAATGATACTTGGCCTCAAGGTGGTGCGAACGACGGGGGATAAAATGACACTGGGTATCGCTTTTCTCAGATGGGTCGGATACATTATTTCCTCCCTCTTCCTGTATCTGGGCTTCCTCTGGATAGCCTTCGACGGGAAAAAACAGGGCTGGCATGATAAGATCGCCGATACGGTAGTTGTCCGGGTCGTAAAAGAAGAATATTCAAATACCTAGCCTGGCCATATACCATCAACGAATTCTACCGAAAAACACCTTGACAAAAGACGGAACTTAACCATATACTTTCTGATCTTTTAGATAGACCTTTGCAAAATAGATAAAATTGGATTCATAAGGTGTTAAGCAAAGATTTTTGAGCACCGGGTGAGTACAATTTCCATAGCTCTCTTAGAGTTTATAAGACAGTAAAAACCCAAAGGGCTCTATCGAATGAATACACTGATAAAAGTGAGGTTCATTTCCGGACAATTTATCCTGAAATATTCAAGTGGGCTGGTAGCTCAGTCGGTAGAGCATCGGACTGAAAATCCGAGTGTCGGCAGTTCAATTCTGCCCCGGCCCACCATTTATATATAACGGCTTCCGTAAGGGAGCCGTTTTTGTTTGTGTAGGATTTTGGGATAAATGGCGACTGCGCTCGATTTTTTAAAAAACCAAAAACTAAGGGAGAATCTATACGGGGCCTATGCGTCTTATACGGAAACCATATAAGACACATAGATAATCGTTTTGTTGATCTATTCGTCTGAATTTATTAGTATTATTGAAATTTATACGCTGCGTGTTATACGGACAGAAAGAGGCAGATGGGATTTATCTGGAAACCATATATACAGTAGTTCATCCTGACCGCAGGCGGTCAGGATGAACGGAGCCGCGGCTGTCACCGCGTGTCGCCGCCTGCGGCGGCTGAACACGCGGCTCGAACGGCCAGCCCTCTGAAAATAAATTTTCGTCGGCCCGCCGTTCAGCCGCGGCTCCGTTAGGCTTAAATATGGGGTGAGTTCATGATCAATTCTGTTATCACTAAAGTTGCTACAGATCTTATTGCTAAAGGCGGTGGCAAAAAAATATCCCCTGAGTTAGTTGAGTATCTTAATCGTGATTTTGATCCAAGCAATCGTAATGCTGCTGTTGACACAGAGATATTTGAGTCTGCTCTCAAAGGATTCATTTTTCATGGTGCTAATGGACATGCATTTTCTGATATACAGAATGTATATAGTTTTTTCAATATGTCATTTGATGAATTGTACCCAGAGGCAACGATGCCATTTATCAAATTTGCAACATCATACTGGACTCTCAAGTTTCTAGTTAGACCTCATAATACAAAATTAGAACAATGGCCAAGAAGAACCATTGCATGGGAGTTGCTAAGCTCTGTTGAATTCAATATTGCTAGCCTGTTTTTCCCAACTCCAGGGCGGCATATGATAAATCCACAATTGCGAGAAAGGGATCAGAAAAAGATACTTCAGGAATTAGGCGTTCCTATGGACATTGAAGAATTTATAAGAAACAATCCCATACTTATTCGAGATCGGATGAGGCTTAAGAGCGCCAGGATTAGAAAGTTTGTATGGTTATTAATATTTATCTGTATTGGCATAATATTTCTATTTAAAGTTGTTAAATAAAAACTATGCCTAACCAGCGGCTCAACACGGACGGGCTATTGGCCCGCCTGTTAGCCGCAACGTTGGAAGGAGAATAAAAAATGGAATGGATAAAAATTATAATTGAATTTCTCAAGGTTTTACTCTCCACGCAAATGGTAATCTGCACTGCCATTATTGTTTTCTTAATACTCTTTAACGATGAAGTTAGAAAGTTGCTCAAAAGATTAATTAAATTACCTGCTGGCGTTGAGTTCTCAATGCCCCAGACGGAACGCTTATCTACTGAAAAACCCATAGTTGATAAAATATCTCCAGAACCTCAATCATCCTCCGAATCTATGCCAGCCAAGTTACAAGATGACAAAGAAGGAGTTAAGTTAATCGAAACATTGACTTCTTTATACCAAACAGAAAGATCACGGGCTTATTTTTGGGAATACAGTTATCTTAATTATTTTCTTGTACCAAGAACACAACAAGTCTTGGACTGGATCGCTGCATTGACTACGCCCCTTTCTGCAGATCTATTTAATTCATTGTGGATGCCTTTTATAACGGATATTAAAGAACGAAACGCGGTTATCGCGGCTTTAGAAACACACATCCTAATAATCATCGAAAACAACCTAATATCTATTACGCCAAAAGGTCGTGAATACATTGGATGGCGAGGCAAGGTTCTTAACCCACCTAAGAATACTTTATAAAATGGTCTTCTCTCTTGCCACACATAGAGAACAAATAGGGGACAGCCACTAATTCTTGTTGACAGTCGGCATAAGGCGCGGCTCCGTTCGGCGTCTTCAGGGTCATTTATTCGCAAACTTCCAAATTTGTGATATAATGCTTAACATTAAAAATAACCTGAGCATTGGAGTGTAAAAAATGAAACAATTTAAAATAGTTGTCGAAAAGCATCCCGACACATATGTTGCCTATCCGCTTGGCTTGAAAGGGGTGGTCGTAGGGCAGGGCGACTCCTATGAATCTGCCTTGGAGGATGTGAAATCAGCCATCAAATTCCATATCGAAACTTTCGGCCTTGACGAAATCGATTCCGATCCACCTATTCTCGAAGCATTCATTGCCGAGGCTCGGGTGGCCGTTTAATGGCGAAATTTCCAGCAGATGCCCCCCTTCGGAAAGTCATAAGCACTCTGGAGCAACTTGGTTTTCGGTTGGTCCGGGAGGGGAATCACATCGCAATGCTGAGGGAAAATCCCGATGGAACAGGCACACCGCTTACGATTCCGAATCATCCAGTCCTAAAAAAGTCGACTTTACGAACGATTCTTACTCAGTCTAAAATTTCAAGAGACGACTTCTTAAAGGTTTATTTTTCCTGAGACGCTGAACGAAGATTGGAACGCCGGACCAATAAATTCAGCGGACGCAAAAAGCCGCGCCGCGAACGGTGCCGCGTCTGTCACCACGTGTCGCTGCCTGCGGCGGCTGAACACGCGGCTCGAACGGCCAGCTCTCCGAAAATAAATTTTCGTCGGCCTGCCGTTCAGCCGCGGCCACGTTCTGTGCCTTCTAAAAGATATTGCAATTTTATCTCATCAGATGTATATTCATTGTAGAAACATTTTAGAAGGCATGATTTTTTTAAATGGAGGCGCAATATGCAAACTAAAATTCAAAAATGGGGCAATAGCCTTGCATTACGAATTCCCAAATCATTCGCAATTAATGCAAACCTAAGGCAAAATGCAACGGTAGATTTAGCGATCGACAAGGAAAAGATTATTATTACTCTAATTGGGGAAAAAGAATATTCGCTAAATGAGCTTTTAGAAGGTGTCTCGGAGAATAACCTTCACAGCGAATTTGATACTGGAGCCCCGGTGGGGAAAGAAATATGGTAATTATGAGCAATTATGTTCCAGATAGGGGAGATGCCGTTTGGATAAACATGAATCCGCAAGCAGGTCATGAACAAGCGGGAAGACGTCCTGCTATAGTCCTGTCACCGATTTCCTACAATCGTAAAGTCGGCCTTGCCTTATTTTGCCCGGTAACTAATCAAGTAAAAGGTTATCCTTTTGAAGTCAATATTCCTTCAGGTCTAAAAGTAACAGGTGCTGTTTTATCCGATCAGGTTAAAAGTCTTGATTGGAAAATAAGGAATACAGAATTCTATGACAAAATTCCTGATACTGTTATTTTCGAAATATTAAAAAAACTTGGAGTATTGTTACGTTTTGGCAACAAATAGGGGACAGCCACTAATTCTTGTTGACAGTCGAAAAATAGAAATGTATTTATTCCTCCATTATGGCTCGTTTACCCCGGATAGTAATTCCCCGTTATCCTCATCACATTGTTCAACGCGGCAATCGCCGGCTTGACGTATTCTTTACAGATGAGGATCGGCTAACTTATTTGGACCATATAGGGACTGCCTGTCAGCGATATGGTGTTGCGATATGGGCATACTGCCTGATGAGCAATCATGTTCACTTTGTTGCTGTTCCCTCGGAGATAGATTCGCTGGCTCGATGTTTTTCAGAGGCGCATGTTCGATATACAAGGCGTATTAATTATCGAGAAGGATGGAAGGGACATTTATGGCAGGCACGGTTTGGTTCCAGTGTGCTTGATGAGAATCATTTGATAGCGGCAGTACGTTACATAGAGCGGAATCCGGTGCGTGCGGGCATTGCAAAAGAAGCCTGGGAATACCGCTGGTCAAGCGCAGCTTTCCATATTGGCAAGGTGCAGGAGGCTGGGATTATCAGTTCAGATAATATGCTTCAGGAATTGGTTGGAGACTGGAAGACGTATTTGAGGGAGAAGGATGAAAATGGCTTTGTGGAGTCCGTTCGTCGGGAGTCATTCGTCAATCGACCTTTAGGTGATGCGGCATTTATCAGTGTTCTTGAGGAACAGTTTCAATTAAGACTGTCGAGAGGTAAAGCCGGAAGACCAGCCAAAATAAAAGATATGGCTAAATAATCAGTGGCTGTCCCCAATATTATTTCGAAATTGAGAGTAGAACTTCTCGCGCTCTTCTTTATGCGATCGGAAGAAACCTTTTACCTGGGTGAAATCGTGAAGCATACAGGAGCGGATAGGGGAAACATCAGCCGGGAACTTCGGAACCTCGAAAGCATCGGTTTGCTGATCAGCCGCAAAGAAGGGAATTTGAAATACTACTCGTTGAACAGGACCTATTTGCTGTACGACGAACTCAGGTCAATTATTCTAAAAACCAGGGGAGCCGTTGGCACGCTCAAAGAAACGATCTCTAAGGCGAAGAACATTGATTATGCCTTCATCTATGGATCTATTGCCGCCGGCACAGAGACGGCCAAGAGCGATATCGACTTAATGGTCATCGGGGAGATTTCAATGGAGAATCTCCTGAGCCTCATGAGAGGTCCTGAACGAACCCTCGGACGGCAGATCAACTCCTCATTGTATAGTGCGAAAGAGTATGGGAATCGAATGAAGAAGAAAGACCCGTTTGTTGCACGGGTTATGACCGAGCCGAGAATTGTACTGATGGGAGAAGAGGATGAGCTACAAAGAATTGGTGGCTAAAAATCTTATAAGGCTTTCAAGGCCGAGGACCAGCAGATCAAGAAGCAAATGGAACTGGCGCATCGAGATCTGAAAGTGGCAAGGGCAATGCTTGGGGTCAACAACGACTGGACATACAACATTGCCTATAACGCGATTCTTCAGGCTGTTCGAGCGTTTATGTATATGGAAGGATTCAGACCCGTCGGAGAAGGTCAGCATAAGACGGCAATCCTATTTACGGAACTCGCCTTGGGCGAGAAGTATGAGGATGAGGTTTACTTTTTTGACAAAATGCGCACGAAGCGGAACCAGGCCGTGTATGATACCGTAGGGATTGTTTCTGAAGATGAGGCAAAGCAATCCCTGATGTTTGCTGAAAAGTTTGTCGGCAGGATAGAAGAGGTATTGAAGGGACTGAGGTAGAGGGGGAAATAGGGTCAGGGTTGGCAATGACATATTATGGTGAGATATAGGTTATTCATGGCTCGACCTTTTCGGAGAGAAGGCCCGGGTTCCCTTATCATAAAAGGATAGCGGAGCAAGACCTGACCCCCACAATCCTCGGAAAGCGGTCATTCGAGGGCAACATATTACAGAGACAAAAGGTTGTAGTTTGCTTCAAAGTTAATAAGTTAACAGCGTCCCACTACTATCCCGACGCCTGCGGAGCGGGTTATTTCTGGTGTTACACATAAAAAAGTAAAGACTGATTAAAAGTTATGTCATGATTCTGGTACAATATGTTATTATTATAAGGGAGGGGGGTGTTTTTTATGCAAGGTATACAATATGTTACAGATGAAAAAGGGCAAAAAATAGCAGTGCAAATTAACCTGAGAAAATTTGGTGAGATTTGGGAAGATTTTTTTGATAATTTACTTTCAAAACAACGTGCAGAGGAACCAAGAGAATCTATTGAATCCGTCAGGGAACGGCTGGCAAAACAAGGCAAGTTGCATGTCTAAATACCTGATAACTTTTTCCCGATCTGCCCGTAAAGAACTGGAAGCTCTCGATGGGAAACTGGTGAATAGGATTTTTCCTAAAATTGAAAATCTTTCTATAGAACCCCGACCTGCAGGTTGTCGAAAATTGGTCGGCAATAAGCATCTCTGGCGGCTAAGAGTTGGTGATTACCGCATTGTTTATTCAATCGATGACGATAATAATCTCGTAGACATCATCGCTGTACATGACAGAAAAGAAGCATACAAATAAATGGTTATTGCATAGAGCCCTGAAGATTCCGTGGGGCGTGGAGTTATCCGGAAACTTTAGAATAATTTGTTGGGCGCATAATAATATGAGCGAAATAGCCGATTTTCTAAACAGACTTGAGGCCAAGGTTGCTGAGCAGATAAGGGGGCAGCGCGTCGGCTACCTGCTTGGAGCGGGCTCCTCATACCTGGACGGCGCCGGGTATCCACTCGCATCCCAAATGTGGAACCTAATCAAGGACCAGATTACCGATACGACGAAGCGTGATGAGATTCAAGCAAAACTCGACACCGGAGCACAAGGGCTTGAGCACGCGCTTGACCTGCTTGACAGCGGACAGGCTGTCGAGGGGCCGCACCGGCACCTCGTAACCGCAGCGATTGCAGAACTATTTGAGCCCCTCAACCCACCGCTGGATCTGCACGTTGACTTCGTAACGCGCCTGAACCATAAGGCGGCCCCGTGCATCAAAGTATTTAGTCTGAACTATGACCCTTTGATCGAGAGAGCTGCCGAGCGCGCAAAGGTACGGCTGTGTGATGGTTTTGGTGGTCACGAACATGCTTACTTTGATCCTTCTATGTTTGAGGAGCGGATCGGACGGATTCGTGGAACTCACAAGGGGCGTCAGTTTGACGAGACCACGAAGCCCATCCATCTGTTGAAGCTACACGGATCGCTTGGCTGGTACGAGTGCACCTCTCTTGGATTACGACGATGTGACTTTTCTTCGTCAATTCCGGCTTCAACGAAGCGATTGATGATTCCGCCACAACGGCGCAAAGCGAACGAGACCATGACGCCCCCATACTCAGCGCTGTGGTCCGCATTTCGTGGGTGCCTTGGACAGGACGCTGTTCCGATCAACCGGCTTGCGTGCTTTGGCTACGGATTAGTAGACGAACACGTTAACGCGGTAATCGAAGGTGCGCTGGCGCGGACTAACTTTACATTGTTGGTCTTTACCAAGGAACTGACTGACGGCGCATGGGCGAGATGGAGCTCTAGGAAAAATGTAGTTGTCGTTACTGAAACCCGCTGTGCAATAAAAGGCGAAATTGGGCCGGGTCATTCCGACCTATGGAGCTTCGCGCGACTATCTAAAGAGGTGTGAATTATGTCCACGACAAGCCCAACAGTAATCGGATATCTCGTGGATGTTCAGGGAAGCCTTCTGACCGCCACACTGGTCGAGGACGAGCAAGGACACGTGCCAACCGTTACCATCGGCGACGAGGATATTCTGGTCGGACAAATAGGCTCGTACGTCGCGGTGCGTCAGAACGACATTCACATCATCGCCATCGTGACACGGATGACCGAGCAGGAAGCACTGGCGGCCCCAACGATCGAGACACCCGGCGACGACACCGCGCGCCTGCCTTTCGCGAAGCGCATTGCGCGGCTCACACCCATCGGGTCCATTGATTCCAAAGGGCAGTTTGATCGCGGGGTCGGTCAATACCCCACAACAGGCGCTGAGGTCCACGCGATCGGGGCCGCCGATATTGCCAAGATGTTCGATCGATTCCTTTCCAAGGGCTTTTCGGTCGGGAAGGTGACGACACATCCGTCCCTCAAGGTCTGTCTAGACCCCTCCAACCTTTTCGGCAGGCACTTTGCAATCTTGGGGCAGACAGGATCGGGTAAGTCGTGGACAGTCGCTTCTCTCGTGCAGAAGACCGTGGAGGTGATGCCCAAGGCTCATATCATCATTCTCGACTTGCATGGCGAGTATTGTTGGAAAAGGGAAGATGGCAGCCGCCACTATGCGTTCGCTGACACCATCGTCCGCCACGTGGACGCGAGGGATTTGGAGATTCCATACTGGCTGATGACTTACGCGGAACTCTGCGATCTCCTTGTCGAGCGGGGCGAAAGGGAAGCAACGAACCAGACAGCGTTCTTTCGTGACTGCTTGCTGGAGGGGCGAGAGGCCGAGAACAAGAGCGCAAATCCGCCGCTCAGGCTTGCGAAAGTGACCGTTGATACACCCATCTACTTCTCTCTTGATGAGGTGTTAACGAAGGTCCGCACAAAGAACGTCGAACGCGTCGGAAACAGGCAAGGACCAATGTTCGGAGACTTTGATCGCTTCCTCATGCGGCTGGAAAGTAAGCTCAACGATCTTCGGTATGACTTTCTACTCAAGCCGAGGATGCGCAACACGTCGGTATCGTTATCGGCGCTGCTCCGGGACTTTGTCGGGTTAGGCGAGCCGAAGAGGGCCGTCACGGTCATCGACTTGAGCTCAGTTCCGTTTGATGTACGCCCAACGGTCGCTGCGCAGATTGGTCGCTTGGCGTTCGAGTTCAATTACTGGAACCCGAAGTACAGGGAGTTTCCTATCCTCCTCGTTTGCGAGGAGGCCCATGCCTTCATTCCGCGTGTTAGTGAGAGCCAGTTTGCGGGCTCTCGGAAGTCGATGGAGCGAATCGCCAAGGAGGGTCGCAAGTACGGAGTTGGCCTTGCCGTTGTCAGCCAGCGTCCGCACGAAGTGTCCGAGACGGTGCTTGCACAGTGCGGTACGTTCGTCTGCCTCCGAATAACAAACCCGGACGATCAGGGCTATGTTCGCAGTCTCGTGCCGGAGAGCGAAGGGGATTTGGTAAGCGTGCTCGCTGGCCTTGGCCGCGGGGAAGCGTTGGTGCTGGGCGAGGCGGTGCCTCTGCCCACGCGCTTGCAGTTCGATAAGCCGAACCCGACGCCAAATAGTGACGATGTCGATTTCTACAAGGAATGGAGAGAAGGACCAGATGACTTGGATGTTGACGCCATCGTCAAACACTGGCGCAGTCAGGAGCGGTGATTGGTCTTGGTAATGCCGCAACAACACAGCGCTCCTCAGAACCAGAATGGATGCCTTAATCAGATCGGCGGCGACACCTTCACCAAGAAGCCGAACATCCTCGAAGAAATCGCCTACCGTGACACCTGGGGCAAAGGCGCCGACTCCTTCATCGCCATGATCTACGAGCGGCTGGTACTGATGCGGGATTTGCTGGCCGAGGATGGGAGTCGAGAGGCTTTCCCCTGTTCCGATAGATGGCAACCAAGAACCGTCCCAGGGAGAAACCATGAATCATAACGGCAACAACATCGAATCCCGGCTGTGGGACGCGGCGGATGGGAAACAAATAGGGGACGAAACAAATAGGAAACAAATAGGGGACAGCCACTAATTCTTGTTGACAGTCGAAAAATAGAAATGTATTTATAAAAATCTGCCAGAATACCCCGTTCTGTGAACGGGGATGAATGGCAGCCCGTAGCGAAGCGGAGGCAATATTGTTTTTTTGACCCAGATGCCCCGCCTTGTAGGCGGGGTAATTCACTCCTCCATTATGGCTCGTTTACCCCGGATAGTAATTCCCCGTTATCCTCATCACATCGTTCAACGCGGCAATCGCCGGCTTGACGTATTCTTTACAGATGAGGATCGGCTAACTTATTTGGACCATATAGGGACTGCCTGTCAGCGATATGGTGTTGCGATATGGGCATACTGCCTGATGAGCA